>Ga0116183_1002852_pt1 | contig 18163 bp, 11 predicted proteins | sample AD_UKC078_MetaG_FD_89753 | JGI IMG/M metagenome (GOLD analysis project Ga0116183, IMG submission 89753) | Active sludge microbial communities of municipal wastewater-treating anaerobic digesters from USA - AD_UKC078_MetaG | ecosystem: Engineered > Bioreactor > Anaerobic > Digestate | place: USA... | reverse complement strand
CTGCCGTTCCCGTTCTCCGGTGCGGCGTTGCCGCGAATCATCAACAGCGTCGAGATCGGTTCGCGGCTCAATGGTTTCGATGTCGTCAACGTCCAAGAAGACATTGCCTACCATCCCTTCCTGATCACCGCCGCCGACTTCCCGGACCGGACCGCACCGTCGGTTCCGACCTGGGCGTGGCCGGTGGGCGTGCCGTTCTCCGACGGGCTGAACTCGCTGTCCTCGTACTACCTGGAGAGCCTGGACCGCCAGGCTTGGACCACCCGACCGGACCTGCTCAATCCTGGCGGGTTCACCTACACCCGCCAGCACATCCCGGGCGGTTCGTCGATCGACGTCTACAACGTCGACACCAGCGGCGGATCGTTGACCAACGCCGAGATCGCCCAACTATCGGACTTCATTCAGCAGAACTCCATCGGCCGGGCCGTCATCGTGGCCGGTGATTTCGGCCAGTTCTATTCCGATCCGGACCAGACGCTCACCGCCTTCGCCGCCGCCAACGGCCTCACCGACGCCTGGGTGCAGGTCGAATTCGGCGGGGTGCTCCCCACCGAAGCGGATCAGTGCGCCTATGCCGACAGCTGCGAGCAGCCGGACAAGGTCTTCTACCGCGATGCCGCGCCGCAGAGCCCGCTCGACCCCGCCACCAGTCCGGTCCGGTTGCAGGCCCTGAGCTACACCAACGAGGGCCTGAGCTTCCTCAACACCAACGGCCAGGACCTCTCCGCGAGTCGGCCCCAGTCGGTGGACTTCGGCTACACCGTCGATGCCATCGGCCCGATGACCGTCGATCCGGCGAACTGGATGGGGGACCTGCCGGCGTTGTCGACACTGCCGCTGACCGAGATTCCCATTCCCGGCACCCACGACTCGGGCAGCTACGGCATCACCGCGCAGTCGCCGTGGGCGCTGACCGCGCAGAGCCAGTTCGGCTTCCTCACCGAGCTGCCCGGCTTCCTGCAGGACCTCATCGTCAAACCGATCGCCGCCGGCTGGGCGAAAACCCAGTCCAACGATCTCTATGACCAGTTCAGCGAGGGCATCCGCTACGTGGACCTGCGACTGACCAACGAGCCGGACGGTCAGGTTTATCTCGAGCACGGTCTGCGGTCGGTGCTGTTCACCGACGCTGTCGACGACATCGCCGCGTTCGCCACCGAGCACCCGCGCGAAGCGCTGGTCATCTACATCCAGGGCATCAACAACTTCACCCCGGAGACCCACGCTGCGGTCATCGCGCAGATGACCGAAGCATTCGGGTCGCGGATGGCACCGCGGGTGATGGGCACCTCGTCGACCCTGCAGGACCTGTGGGAGGCCGACAAGAACGTCATCGTCGTCTACAACAACGCCACCGCCGTCGCCGCCGACCCGAACCTGTGGCCCGACGGCACGCTGTACCGGCCGTGGCCGGAGGTCGCGTCGGTGCCGGCCCTGCTGGAAGGCAACGAGACCAATCTGGCCAACCGGCCGCCGGCCGCGATCTGGGGCATGTTCGGCGAGTCGACCCCCGGCGTGCTCAACTACGTCACCGGCATCCTCACCCTCGGCACCCGCAACATCGAAGAGTTCATGTTCAATGTGCACCCGCCGGTTCAGCAGTGGATGCGGGTGAACTTCAAGTCGGAGCTGAACCTGACGACCGCCGACTGGTACCGGGAGTTCTGGCCGGCCGGTTCCACCTACGTGCGCGACGGCATCGGAGCGGTGTACGAGACGCTGGGTCCGCGGAAGTCGGAACTGGCGGTCTGATCGAACGGCCGAAAGCCCCGGCACGAGACAGCTGGCTGGGCCAGAATTCGGGGCGATGACGTGTTGCATTCTGGGTTTGGTGTTGATGGCGGCGATCGGTCGCGTCCGCCGGTTGTTCGGCGCCCGGCCAGTCTCGACGCCGGACCTGTTCGCCCCGGTCGCCCGCCGTCCGGCGCCGGGTGAGACGTTGCCCCCGGCCCCGGTGATCGGCCCCGAGTCGGATGGCGTGCCGGCGCGGTCGGCGGTACTCGGCTATTGCGCCGTCGGGATCGCGCTGGTCCTGGTGGGCGCCCCTGGGTTGATCACAACCGGGCTGCTGACCAACACCGGTTCGGCCGGACAGTGGCTGCTGCGCACGGTCTGCTACGCGGCCGCCGTCGCCGCCGCCCTTGCGCTGCGGAGGTCGACGGCGATCTGGCGCGCCCCGAGGGGCGTGGGACCGGCTCTGGTGATCGCGGGGACGATCATCTTCGAACTCGGTGTGCTGGACATGCACGTCTTCCGGGTCATCGCGATCGACAGCTCAAACATCCTGCAGATGTTCGTCTTTCACAACATCGGACCCGTTGTGGCGATCATCGGCGGGGCGGTTTTGGGCTACGGATCGCTGGGTCGCAGCAATACCGCATGGCGATCGTCGAGGTCGACCGATACCAGTGCGCAGCCGTCGTCGTCGGCGGTGACGGTGGCCTCAACACCGCCGCTGACCTGGTAGTCATGTCGTGGCGCTAGTCGCCCGATACCCAAAACGGTTCGCCCGCCGCCGTTTCCGGGCCGCAGCACCAGATCGAGCGCCCGGCCGTCGGTCACCGCGCGGGTGACCAGCACGTCGGGATAGGCGGCCTGGGCGAGGACCGGGCCGGTCTTCCACTGCTCCGGAACCTCGCCGGCAAGGAGGTCCCGCATGGCGTCCTGCCGGGTGAACCGGGCCAGGACGTGCCCGGCGTTACCCCAGCTGGATATTCCGGTGTATGCCCGGGCACCGTCGCGGCGCACCGTCTCGTAGCGCTTGTCCAAGGACACCTCGAGTGCGTCGGCCATCTCGTCGTCGCCGAACTCCTTGGCGGCGGCCATCACCGAGACGCGGCTCATGCCGGTTCCGCGGGTGTAGTTGCCCGGGTCGATGATCTCCCAGGCGGTGGCATCGATCTTGACGTCGTCTCCCTCGAGGCGAATCAGATTGGCGCGCAGGTTCTCCCAGGTTTTGCGGGCTTGCTCGGGCATGGAGAAATGCAGCCAGAACGACATCACCCCGTCGTTGCCCACCGACGGTCCCATGAAGAATTTGAGCGGCCCACGCGCGGCGAGGAACCGGTTGTCGGGGCGCAGATACCGGTGTGTGCGGAGGGCCTGCGTCATCTGATCGATGCGGTCTTCGCTGAGATCGGTGCCGTGCAGGCGGTCGTGCATGAGGAGCGTCGCCAGCGAGAACGCATTGCACATCGGGTAGATCAGCCGCGGCTCGCACGGATAGAGCGGCCCGTGCGCGCTGATGTCCATGTTGTGCACGATTGCCCCGCACAACGAACCGAACTCGTAGACGTACTCGGTGTCGTCGTTCCAGCGCAGGGTCAGCGCGCCGGGGGCGGAGAACCGGGCGTCGTTGAGGGTTTCGAAGACGCCGAGCATCACCCCGAAGAATCCGGTGTACATCACGTTGGCGAACTTGATCGGGTCCGGATCCCACCGCTGGTAGCCGACGAGGCACTCGTGTGCCCAGTACCCCCACACCCGCTTGTCGCGCATCTTCTCGATGGCGTTGGCCTGCGCCTCGGTGAGGTAGCCGGTGAAGGCCGGTGTGTAGCGGTACTGGGCCATCGCCAGCGCGTAGCAGGTGTAGTTCAGCTGATAGCGCAGCGCCGAGAGCAGGTACTGCTCGATATGGGAGAAACCGTCGAAGCGGTCCAGCGGTTGCAGGCACAGATCCAGCAGATAACGCTGAAGTTCCAGATCGTCCGGCGTGAGTTCGTCGACGGACCGGCCACCGGAATCGACCCGGTGCGCAGTGCCGGTCATTCGGTGCTCCTTATCGTGGGCTGCGTCAGCTCAACGGATCCCCGGTCAGCTCAGCGGATCCCCGGTCAGCGCCTCCGGCCCGATCACTTCGCTGAACCCGTGGCGCAGGCTCTCCATCAGCTGCTCTCGGTCGCTGACCGCGGCGTCGTCACTGCTCACCCCCACGTTGGCGGTGCCGTTGTAGGTCAGCATCGTCACGTTGATCGCGGCGCCGATGGTGCCCACCAGGGGATACATCCGCTCTACTTTCGCCCCGGCCAGCCACACCGGAACCGGGATGCCCGGCACGTTGGACGCGGTCAGATCGGAGGTCTGCGCCGCCGCCGACACCATCTCCGGCGGCAGGAAACGGCTCAGCTCGGCGAGGTAGTCGGCGAGTTTCAGAGCCGGCTCAGCCCGCCAGCCGCGGACGGTGTCAGCCGCGGCGGCCAGCACATCGTCGATGGCGTTGCTGACCGGGATCTCGAAGCGCGCGATGGTCACCGCGTTGTTCTGATCGGCTGAGGTGCGCAGCGAGATCGGCATGTTCATCCGCAACTCGCTGATGGGATTGCCCATCGCCTCGTGGTAGTGGTTCATGCCGACGCTGATCGCGGCCAGGAACAGGTCGTTGACCGTCCGATCGCGCCGGGCGGCCGCGGCGCGGAACTGCTCGAAGTCCATCTCGATGGTGTCGAAGTGGTAGTTGATGCTGCGGCCCTGCAGGATCGGTGACATCGGCCCGAGCGGGACCTTGGTGAACTTCACCAAAGACCCCGCGGTGTCGCGGATTTTGCCGATCAGGCCCAGCGGGTTTTTGATCGCCGACAGCGCGAACGGGACGGCGCCCTTGACGACGTCCTCAGCGGTCTTGGCGACCAGCCCCAGGTTGTTGCGGACCACCGCCTGCATAAAGCCGGTGGCGTCGAGCACGACCGCTTCCGGCGCGTCCGGCATCGGGCCGAGGTCGGCGCTCTCCTCGGCGAAGTCCAGCAGTGCCAGGCCTAGCTGGACCGCGCCCTGGCCGTCGGCGATGGCGTGGTGCAACTTCTGGATCACCACGGACTTACCGCCCGGCAGATCCTCCAGCACCGTCACCTGCCACAGCGGCCGGTCCTTGTCGAAGTCGGCCATACTCGCCCGGCGGGCGACGTCGAGCACATCGGCCCAGACGGACCCCTTCGGCATGGAGAACCGCCGCATGTGGAAGGACAGGTCGAAGTTCGGGTCCACGACCACGCGCGGGGTCTGGAAGTCCAGCGGACCCTCCACCACCTTGGACCGCAGTACCGGCGCCAGCCGACTGGCCCGCTCGTAGCGGTCGCACAGCCTGTCCCAGTCCGGGTTCTGGTCAAGGACCATCACACCCAGGATCGTGGAGCGCATGACCGGGTCGTCGGTGGCCATCCGCCAGGTCGCGAAGTCCCAGCCGCCCATCCGGCGGGCCTGGGTGACGGTCTCGCCGCCGCGCAGCACCCGCGGGGGGGTCTTTGCGGCGGGCGCCTTCTTGGCGCCCGGGGCCGCCGTGACGGTGGACTTCTTGGCCGGCGCTTTCTTGGCCGGCGCCTTCTTGGCCCGTGATTTGTTCGCTGGGCTGTTCGCCGGGCTGTTCTCCGGGCTGTCCGCCACGTGATCCTCCTCAGTGGGTGACCACCGTCGGTCACCGTTAGGGGAATCCTGTCATCAACCGTCCGGGCGGTCAGCAACTTGGTCGGTCCAACATGGGAAACCGGGGAATCGTCTATCCAGGAAGGCCTGTGATATACGTCATATTCCTGATATTTACCTGAGCGTCGAGTGCGAGGCGGTAGCAATGAACGGTCCGATGGCCCCTCATCCGGGTCGGCGGCGCGGCGGCCGGCACCGGGTTTCGGTGGGAACTGTGCGCCTCGTCGACGACGGTTCCGGCGTGTGGGCGCTGTCCCGAGGCACCCGCCCAGTCGACCACGTGGGTCGGGTGGGGGCACTCGCGGTCGCTCTCGGCGTCGGCGGCGCGATCATCGGGCTGCCCGCGGTGGCCGCGGCCGACACCGGCTCCGATGGTTCGGCAGGTTCGGCCCAGTCGGCCCAGAGCCAGTCGGCCCAGAGCCAGTCGGCCCAGACTGTGGATCCAACGGAACCCACTGCGGTGCACGCCGATTCGCGACCGGCGCGCGGTGGGGCAGATCGTGCACCCAGCACTTCCAGCGGCCCGGTCGACGCATCATCCGCAGATCCCACCGGGACGGTCGGCACCGCGGAGGACGACTCGCCTGCGCCGAGCAGTCGGGGAGGGCGGAGTTCCACCACGCTTGGTTCCACCACGCTTGGTTCCACCACGCTTCGCGGCGCCGACTCCGACACCGCCGACTCCGTCACCGCCAACTTCGACACCGCCAACGACTCCGGCGGCACGAACGTCGATCCGGGGATAGGGGGCCGTGGTGGTGCGCAGCGCACCGGCGCCGCGCCGGACGGACCGGACGGGTCCACCTCCGCGCAGAGTTCGGCGCGGGCCTCGCTCGGTGTGGCCGGGGAGATGACGCAGAACGCCGAAAGCGGCCCGCGCCCGAGCCCGGCCCCCGCCGCCACGGCATTGGAGACCGTCATCGCTGAGCCGGGCGGTGACACACCGGTGATGACCGCGGCCGGCGCCAGCCCGGGGCTCTCCGGACTCGACGCTGGACTGCCGGACTGGCTGCGCGGCGACGGCTCTGGTACCGGGCTGATCGCGCCGCTGGCCTGGGCCGCTGTGGCTGTCAGCCGGCGCGAGGTTACCGGTGGTCTCACGACGGCACCGCCCGCCGCCGCGGCCGGCACCGGGGAGCCGGTCGATCCGGCCGGGCTCGGTGCCGCAGTGGAGGTCGAGACCGTCGCATCCTCGGCGGCGGTCACTGCCGTCGACCCGATTGCTGCGTTCGTCCGCATCTTCATCGGTGACGGCACCGCGGACAACCCGAACGCCGGCATCCTCTACGGCAACGGTTACAGCTACACCGGTTACGAGGGGGCCTGCACCGAGGGTGCCTGCGATGGCGGCAACGGTGGCCTGATCGGCAACGGCGGCAACGGATTCAACGGCGGCAACGGTGGTTCGGCGGGCTTGTTCGGCAATGGCGGTGCCGGCGGACACGGGGTGCTGGGCATCAACGGCGGTGCGGGCGGCAATGGGGGCAGCGGCGGTCTGTTCTTCGGCGACGGTGGCGCGGGCGGTGACGGCGCTTCGGTCACCGGCGAGACCGGGGTCGGAGGCAATGGCGGCGCGGGCGGCAGCGCCGGACTGCTGATCGGAAACGGTGGCGCCGGCGGTGCCGGTGGCGCCGGGGCAAGCGCCGGCGGTGCCGGCGGGATCGGCGGTCGCGGCGGTCTGTTGGGCGGCAACGGCGGTAACGGCGGGGTCGGTGGGGTTGCCAGCAGCGCCGAAGGGGTCAACGGGGCCAACGGCGCCGGTGGCGCGGCCGGGTTGTTGTTCGGCAACGCCGGACTGGAGGGCGGGGTAACGGTCCCGCTGCCGGCCTCGATCTGGGACGACATCTCGAATTTCTTCAACAGTGTCATCGAATGGACCGCCAGCGCCATTCAGGAGATTCTGCACCTGATCGAGCAGCCGCTGACCGACCTGATCAGCGGCTTGTTCTCGTTCATCGGACCCGAATGGGCGGATGTCGCCGACATCGTCGTCAATGCGGTCTTCACGATCTTCAACACGTTGGTGCTCCACAGCATCGGTCTGGATACCCTCGCGCCGTTGGCGACGCTGGTGGAGAACCTTGCCTCTAACAACCTTGTGCTGCAGTACGTTTCGTACTGGGTCTCCGAGGTCTCCGCCCTGGCCGGGCTGCCCGCCGACGTGCGCACCACGATCGGCAACGCGGTGGCCTACTTCGTCCAACTCGCGTTCGGTAACTCCACGGTCGGCAACGCGCTGATCCCGGTGTTCGGCGCGGTGACCCTGCCGACGGGCCTCATCGGGCTCGCCGACTTCCTCTACAACCTGGTCATCTCCGGGTTCAATTTCAAGCAGGCGCTGGTCAGCATGATCGGCATCCCGGTTCGCAACGAACTGGGCACGTTCCTGGGCAACACCGCCGTCCAGGAGCAATTCGGTACCGCCGCGGCCGGCGCGTTGAACGTGCTCACCGGTCAGTTCACCCCCGACTGGGCCGGTACGGCACCGGCCGATCCTGCGGTGGCCGGGTACCTCGGCGAGTTGGTCGCCGACGCCCTGGTCGGTGCGGGCAGTCCCGACGCGGCAGCGGTCGGCGCGATCGTCACGAGTGCCGTCGCCACCCTGCTTGCCGACACCGGCGGAACTTTCGCTGCTGTCGCCGACACCGCGATCGAGACCTTCCTGAGCCAGCCCGGGGTCAGCACTATCGCGGCCACCATGGCGGTCAACGCCATCCTCGGCTTCCTGGGCGCGACCCCGCTGCCGGTCGAGGGCTCGCTGGCCGATGCCGCCGGCGTCACCGCGAGCACCGCGGTCGCCCAACTGCTGTCCGACGCCGCGCTCCCGGGGCAGGTGGGCAACTTCCTCGAAACCCTGATCATCGGGCTGACCGGCAACGAGGGCGTCCAGACCGTCGCCAGGGAGCAGGCCCGCAACCTGGTCATCGGGGAACTGGGCGACACCCCGCTCGGTCAGGGCGTCGCCGACGTCGTGGGTGACGTGGTGACCGCTCTGGTGGCGGACACCGCCTTCACCGGGGGACTGGCGACCACTATCGGTTCGCTGCTGGGCGACTTCCTCGGCCAACCCGGAATGGCCGCCGACCTGATCGCCGCCGCCGGTGCGATCGCCGCTGCCGAGTTCGGCGCGGACCCGACCACAGAGGTCCAACAGGCGATCGACGCGCTGCTCGCCGAATCCACCTTCCAGAACGGCGTCGGTGCCACCGTGTCGGATCTGGTGAGCGGGCTGCTGTCCGATGCAGGCGTGGTCGGAGCGGTGGGAACCGCTGTGACCGAACTGATCTCCGGCGTGGCGGGGCTGCAGGCAGTGCAGACACTGGCCGGCGATGAGGTCGCACGCCTGGTGTCCCACGAGTTGGGCGGCGGGGTGTTCGGCGACGCCGTGGCCGGGGTGGTTCGCGACGTGGTGACCGGACTGCTGGCGGACGATGCCTTCACCGGCGGACTGGCCACCATCGTGGGGTCGGTGCTGACGGACTTCTTCGGCCAGCCCGGAATCCCGGCCGCACTCGGTGAGCTGGCCGACGACGTCGTCGTCGCTCTGCTTGCCGGTTCGGATGCGCTGGCCGCGTTGGAAGCCGCTCTGCCAGGACTGTTGGGCGACAACGACTTCCGCAACGGTGTCGTCACGACAGTGACTGACGTCGTGGATGCGCTGTTCACCGACACCGGTGTCCTCGACGGCCTCGGTGACGCACTCGCCGGGTTGGTCACGGGGTTGGCCGGCGAGCAAGCGGTGCGTGAACGGGCCGCCGCGGAGATCAGGGTCAACGTGGCGACCGCACTCGCGGGGAACCCCGCGGCCGCCGGCATCGCCGAGGCTGTCGGAGCGACGGTGGCCGGACTGCTCGCCAACCAGTCCTTCATCGTGCCGTTGGCCGCCGCACTCGGCGCGGTGCTTCCCGACTTCTTCGGCCAGCCGGGTATGGCGGGTGCGCTGGCCGGTGCCGCCGGCCTGTTGACCGCCGATGTGCTCGACGGTGTGGAACCGTTCGCAGTGCTGGAGGCGGTTGAGCAATACCTGTTGGGCGACAGCGCGTTTACCGGTGGTGTCGGCGGAACCGTCACCGAGGTTCTCGGCGGGCTGCTGTCCAACGGCGGCTTCACCTGGTCGCTGGGCACCACCGTCACCGGACTGGTGTCCGCGCTGGCCGCCGTCCCGCAGGTGCCGGGCGTGGCGGGTCAGGCCGTCGCGGCATTCGTGGAGACCGCACTGGCCGGCAACGACGCCGCCCCGTCGGTGGCCGCCCTGTTGGGCGGCGCCGTCACCGAACTGCTGGCTGATCAGGCCTTCAGCGGCGGTGTGGCGGCTGTGTCGGGTTGGGCGGTGAACAGTCTGCTCAGCGCGCCCGGAATGTCGGAGGCCTTGTCGGGCCTCGCCGGTCAGCTTGCCGTCGCCATCCTGAACGGCGCCGATGTCGCCGCCCTGCTGCCGGGCGCCCTGCAGGGTCTGCTCGGCCAGTCCGCTGTCCAGAACGCCCTCGACGGAACTGTGGCGGGCGCGGTGAGCCTGCTGCTCGGCAACGCCGGCCTGGTGGGCGCGGTGGGCACCACCCTCACCGGGCTGCTCTCCGGCGCGCTGACCGACCCGGTGCTCGAGGACCTCATCGGGCAGCAGGTTGTCGCGCTCGTCAGCGGAGTCCTCGGGGACACCCCGGCCGCCACCGACATCGGAGTCGCCGTCGCCGGCGCGCTGATCGAACTGCTGGCCGCCCCGGCCTTCAGCGACGGACTTGCGGACGTGGTCGGCACTGTCCTGACCACCTTCCTCGACCAGCCCGGAATCGCCGGGGCCCTCGGCGACACCGCGGGCAGTCTCGTCCTGGCGATGCTCACCGGCGCCGATCTGTCGATCGCCCTGCAGAGCGCGCTGGCCGCGCTGGAAGCGAACCCGAACGTCATCGCGGCGGTGGGGGTCACCATCACCGCCGCGCTTGACGTTCTCAACGTCGAACTGCTGAGCAATCCGGCGGTCGCGGCGGTGCTGGCCGACACCATCACCACGCTGATCACCACCCTGGCCGGCGACGAGCCGGTGCGGACGCTCATCGGCGACCAGCTGGCGCAGGCGGTGACCTCGGCGCTGGGCGGTGGGGCCGCCGCCGTGGAGATCGGTGCCGCACTGGCCAACGCCGTCGAAGGTCTGCTGGGCAGTGCCGCTCTCACCAACGGCCTGGCCGCGGTGATCGGCACGACGATCGACACCTTCCTGATCCAACCCGGTATCGGCGACGTCATCACCGGCGCCATCGATCAGATCGCCGCCGCGGTCCTGGCCGGCACCGACGTGTCCACCGCGTTGCAGGAGGCGCTGGCGGCACTGCAAACGAACCCGACGGTCCTGGCAGCTCTGGGTGCCACCATCACCGCCGCGCTGGACACCCTCAACACCGCGATGCTGAGCGACCCGGCCGTGGTCGTCGTGCTGGCCGATACCGTCACCACACTGATCACTCAGCTGACCGCCGACCCGGCTGTGCTGGCGGCGCTGGGCGACGAGATCGCCGCGTTCGTGGCATCGGCGCTGGGTGGCACCTCGGACGCGCTGCAGGCGGCACCGGAACTGCAGGCTGCCGCCGCACAGGCGATCAGCACCGTAGTGGCCTTCGCGCTGGGCGGCGGGACCGCCGCCGAGGCTATCGGGGCAGCGGTGGGGGAGGCCGTCGTCGGCCTGCTGGGTGACCCGGCGATCGGCGCCGGCCTCGCCGACACCGTCGGCGTGGCCATCACCACCTTCCTGAGCGAAGCCGGAATCGGTGCTGTGCTCACCGGTGCCCTGGATCAGATCGCCACCGCCGTGTTGGCCGGCACCCCGGTTTCCGAGGCACTGCAGACCGCGCTGGCCGCACTGCAGGCCGACCCGGTATTCCAGGAGACGCTGAGCGCCACCATCGCTGCGGCGCTGGGCGCCGTTGACATCACTCTGCTGGCCAACCCGGTCTTCCAACAGGCGCTGGGGGAGACCGCGACGACGCTGATCACCGAACTGGCCGCCAACCCTGCGGTGGTCGCCGCACTCGGCGACATGCTCGGCGCTCCGCTGGGGCCAATCGTCGCGGGCCTGCTGGGAGATACCGCCGCGGCGGACCGCTTGGCCGACGTGCTCGGGACCACCATCACTGATCTGCTGGCCTACCCCGGGATGGCCGGTGCGCTGACCGGATTTGCCGATCAGATCGCAGATGCCGTGCTGGCCGGCAACCCGGTCGCCGAGGCCCTGCAGAGCGCACTGACCGCCTTGCAGGCCGATCTGGCTTACCTCGGTGCGGTCGCCGCGGTGCTCCCCGGGGCGGTGGACGCCATCGTCGGCGACACTGCCATCCGGTCGGCGCTCGGCACCGCCGCCGCCGCCCTGGTGTCGGCTCTGCTGTCGGACGCCGGCGTGAACATCCCGGTGCTCAACAGCCTCGCCGGGGAGTTCACCCGGGGAGTGTTGGTCTCACTGCTCGGGGATGCCTCGGTGGCCGATCTGATCAGCAGGATCGGCATCGACGTTCTCAGCGGTGCGGCCGTCAGCGATGTCGTGGACATCTCGCTGGCGTCCATCGTCTGGGAGCCCGCGCTGCAGATCGCGATCGGGACGGCGCTGGGCCAGGGGATCGGTTCGCTGTTCGGGGACAACATCTTCGGCGATATGGTCGGCTGGGTCGCCGGCGTCAACGCGACCCTGTTGGTCGGAATCGTCGCCGGTATCGCCCGGTTCTTCGTCCCGGCACCGCCGGCCGGGCCGGCCCAGGCAGTCGCCGGCGCGTATCTCGTCGAGCAGGTGCCCGCTCCCGGCGAGTTGTTCGTGATGGCCGCGACCGTCGCTCAGGGCGCTGCGTCGACGGGTGTGGTTGCCGATGGTCCGCTGAAACTCACTGAGATCGCCGCACCGGGGCCGGGTGGCCTCGCTCCGGTGTTCTTCGTCGACACCCAGCTGCTCCTGGATCGGGCTGGCACGCTACTCGGGGTGAAAGCCGATGCCCCGGTGTTGGTTTCGTTCCGGTTCAGCCTCGCGCAGCTGCTATCGGGCGGCGGACTCTCCGGCCAAAACATGGTCGATCAGGGTGTCGAACGCATTGAGGATGAACTGATCGGCGTCGGGGTCTGAGGACACCGGCTGCGAGGACTGCTTGACGATCGCCACCCCGCGGCGACGGTCGACGTAGATCCACTGGCCGTGGACGCCGATCGCGGTGACGGCCTCCCGGCCGGGGGTGTGCCGCACCCACCACTGGGCCCGGTAGCTCCAGTCCTGGGCCATCGCCCCGGTCGACTCCGGGCCGCGGGCGAACGCTTCCCTGTCCCCGCCGGCCTCCAGGGTGTCGATGACCGACGGGTCGATGACCTGTTCCCTACCGACCCGGCCGTTGTTGAGGAGCAGCATGGCGAATCGCGCCAAATCTCTTGGTGCGGCGTTGAGTCCACCACCGGCGACGAGTGTGCCGCACCGGTCCAGCAGGATGTACGTCTCGCCTTCGGTTCCCAGCTTCGACCACAGCACCGCCGCCAGTTGGTCTTGGAAGGACTTCCCGGTGGCGCGGTTGGTGATCCAGTTGACGACATCGGTCTTGGGCGTCTGGTACTGGAAGGCCTCGCCGTGCTCACGTTCGGGGTTCATCGACAGGCTCTGCAGGAAGTCATAGAGGTTTCCGACGCTTGAGCCCGGTGGAGCGTCCATCCAGCCCAGCGCCCATACATAGCGCTGTATGTCGGATTCCGGATCGGCGTAATCCTCGCTGAATTCCATCGAATTGACCATGTCGAGCACCTGGCCGATACTCGCCGTCGCGAAGGCCGAGGCCGCCGCCAGTTCCGGCACGATGCTCACCACCGGCGCACGTTCATCGAGCAGGCCGTCGGCGGCGGCCAACAGGGCGAACAGGCCGGCGAAAGACTTTGTCACCGACATCATTTGGTGCGGCCGTGCGCCGTGCATATCGTTGTCGTAATGCTCGTAGACCAGATGATCGGCGGTCACCACCAGTAGTGCGTCGGTATAGGTCTCACGCAGGAACTCCGGGAAGGCCGCGGCGCTGCCGTCCGCTCGCGTGATGGCGAGCTCTTCGATACCGGAGTCGATCTCGAACGGTATCGGCCGCACTTCGGGGCTACCGGTCACGGGGGCTGATGGGAACAGCGTGCGCATGTGCAGATACGACCACCGGTTGAAGGGCGAGGTCATCAACGCGTTGTTGCGGTCGACCCGCCTCCCCGGCGGCGGGGGGAAACCCACCATCAGGCCGAGGTCCCGGGCGGTGGCGTAAGGATTGTCGGTCACGCTGGGATCGTAGGGGCTGTCAACGCTGCCCGGAGGATTCCGATGCGGCCGTGCGTCGATCAACTCCGGTAGCAGGGTCCTCCACCAGGTGTCGCAACCGGGTGATTTCTTCGCGCAGCGTCTCGATGTGGGCGACGGTTGCGGCCTGCTGGGCGCTGTCGTCTTTGGCCACCTCGGTGACGATCCAGTGCGCGACGGTTGCGGTGACCACACCGATGAGGCCGATACCGCCGATCATCAGCAGGACGGCGATGATCCGGCCGGTTGTCGTCACCGGGACGTAGTCGCCGTAGCCGACCGTGGTCAGCGTGGCCACCGCCCACCACACCGCATCGGAGTAGTTGGTGATGTGGCTGCCGGGGGCGTATCGCTCGGCGTTGAACTCGGCCAGCGACGACGCGTAGATCAGCAGGAACCCGCCGAAGGCGGTGTAGGCGATGACGCGGCCGCGGACCACATCGCCGAAGGTGTGCTGCAGTATCCGGATCAGCGCGACCAGTCGAAGGAAGCGCAGCGGCTGCAGGAACGGCAACGTCACCACCGCGAGGTCGAGCGGATGAGTGAAGAACCAGTGCCACTTCCGCTCCGCAAGCCCCAGGCGGACGAGATAGTCGATGAGGAACGGCACGTACAGCGCGGTCATCAACCCGGACACCAGTCGGCCGGTGTCACCCCGGGGTTCCGCGAGCACGTCCACGCTGTAGAGCACCAGGAAGGCGACGGCGCACGCGGCCAGCGGCCACTCCGCCCGGCTCGCCCATCGTTGGGCTCTGCTCTGGTCTGCGGTCGTCGCGGTGGTTGTCATCGTGCTGGCCTGTCCCTCCTCGGATCGCGGCAGATTACTCGACCTGGGCCGCTCAGGGCTTGAGGACGGGCGCGCATGCAGGGTTTGATGTCGGTATGCAGCTTCCCCAAGGGTTGGCCCGGTTCAACCGCCGCGTCACGAACCCAGTCCAACGCCTGTGGGCGGGTTGGGCTCCGTCAATGGGTGTATTGGAGCACGTCGGCCGGCGCTCAGGCCGTGCCTACCGGACGCCGTTGACGGTGTTCAGCACCGGGGACGGGGTGGCGATTCTGTTGACCTACGGGCCGGATCGGGACTGGCTGAAGAACGTCACGGCGGCCGGTGGCGGGCGGCTTCGGCGACACGGTCACAGCTTCGCCGTCGTCGAACCGCGGGTGATGCGGCGGGCGGAGGCCGCACCGCACATCACCGGTCCTGGGCGGATTGTGTTCTCCCGGTTGCCCTTCGACGACGCGGTACTGATGAAGCGGGCAGGTTGAACACCATGGACTTGAACACCATGGACAAGCTCACCCGATACCGCAGCGCCGTGCATGGCTGCGTTGCCCTGATGGTTGCCGCGGGGGTTATGGCGGCACCCGCCCTGGCCAATCCCGGACCAGGGATGGATGTCGAAGACGACAGCGGTTCCTGCACGGCAGGGTTCGCCGCTGCGGACGGCGACGGAAACTACTACCTGATCACCGCCGGGCACTGCGACTCCGGCGACGGCTCGGGTTGGACCGATGCCGATCAGGATGCCCTTGGCGAGATCGCGGTCAGCGAGTACGACGGCTCCGATCGCGATGCGGCGCTGATCCAACTCGATCCCGACGTCGGCCCGCCAACCGGCACCATCGCCGGTCGGTATCCGGTCCGCGGTGTGCTCGGAGCAGACCAGATTCAGATCGGAATGCCGCTCTGCAAAGTCGGCGCGGTATCCGGGGAGACCTGCGGAGCGGTCACCGACCTCGACGGCAACATGGTCGAGGCCAGCGTGTTCAGCCTCCACGGCGACAGCGGCAGCCCGGCCTTTGTCAAGAATGCGGACGGGACGGTCAGCGCCGTCGGCATCCTGTCCTCGTCACCGGATGGCGACGACTACACGACCTACTTCGCTCTCGTCGGCCCGATCCTCGATCAGTGGGGCCTGCACATCCTGTCCTGAATCTTGTCAGTGTGCGTGGCTACCCTCGGGCTCAATGTTGCGGATGACGGGGGAGGGTCGCATGACGGTTCGACTGATGACGGCGATGGTGCTGGCGATGGTGCTGTCGATGACGATGTTCGGCGCGCCGGTGGCGAGTGCCGACAATGTTTGCGTCGGGGTGCTCAACCAGGGCGGATGCAAACCGGCACCGTGGAATGGCCAGCTGATGGAAACCTGGAACACTCCGGGCTACTACGGCGGCTGGACCAACGGCCCGGTGATGTGCGACCCGTTCACCCGGCAGTGCCGCGGTTGGGCCCAGCCGTAGCAGCGCTCATCGCCTACAGGTTCAGCGATGTCCGCGCCTCGCGCAGCGTGCGCGCCGAGCCCTGCAGGCCCAGCAATTCGTTCACCGCCAGGGGCACCTCGAGGACCTGGCCGGCTCCGGCGCGTGACACGACTGTCGGCAGCGACAGCGCCACATCGGTGAGCTGGTAGGCGCCTTGTTGCACCGTCGAGATCGGCAGCACCCGGTGCTGGTCGCCCAGCACCGCCTCGATGATCCGGGCACTGGACAGCCCGATCGCCAGGTTGGTCGCGCCCTTCCCCTCGATGATCTCGTAGGCGGCGTTGACCACCCCGGATCCGATCGCGACGCGCGCGGACTCGTCGAACACCGCCACCCCGTCGGCGCGCCACTCCGCCGCCGGCACTCCGCCGATCGACACACTCGACCACAGCGGGATCTCGGAGTCCCCGTGCTCGCCGACGATGAAGCCGTGCACGTTGCCCACGTCTACTCCGGCGCGGCGGGCGATCAGATAGCGGAAGCGGCTGGAGTCGAGCACCGTGCCGGATCCGAACACCCGCCCGGACGGGGCGTCGACCGCCCGGGCCCCGGCGTAGGTCACCAGGTCCACCGGGTTGGTGACGAACACCACCACCGCGTCGGGGGAGTGCTCGAGCAGTTGCGGGGTCAGGCTCTGGGCCATCGCGACGTTGGTCGCGGCCAGGTCCAGCCGGCTCTGCCCCGGCTTCTGTTTGGCCCCGGCGGTGACCACGATGATCGACGATCCGGCCGTCACCTCGATCGAGTCCGACCCGGTGACGACGCAGTTGGGCACGAACTGGCTGCCGTGGTTGAGGTCGAGAACCTCGGCCTGCACCTTCTTGGCGTTGACGTCGTACAGCGCGAGCGCCCCCGCCGATCCGCGGATCAGGCAGGCGTAGGCGATCGCGGTACCGACGCTGCCCATTCCGACGATCGACACCTTGCCGCCGCGCTGTTCGGACACCCCAGTAGTATGGGGTAGGTTCGCCGTCCGTGACCGCCGATCTGCACGTTGCCGCCGCAGCGATCGCCTCGGCGCCGATGTTCGACGGTCTGGACAGCGGGCATGCGGAATTCCTTGCCGCCCAGAGCCGGCCGATCGTGCTGCCGGCCGGTCAGGTGCTGTTCCGCCGGGGCACCCCGTCCACCGGTTTCTACGTGGTGCGTGACGGACGCGTGCAACTGTCGGTGTCCAACTCCGAGGGCATGGTCAAGGTGCTGGAGATCGTCAGCCCCGGTGGTGCGTTCGGGCATGCGGTGATGTTCCTGCGCGAGCCCTACCCGGTGGATGCCACCGCCCTGGTCGACACCCATCTGGTCTTCGTCCCGGCCTCGGCCGTCGACCGCATCCTTGACGGGGATCCGGCGATGGCGCGGCTGATGCTGGCCTCGATGGCCCGCCGGCTGCAGGCCAAGGTGCAGGACATCGCCATGCTCTCGCTGCAATCGGCCAGCCAGCGCATCGTCGCCTACATCCTGGGGGCGATGCGCGACCCGGGCAACGACGACGCCGGAGGTCCCGGGTCGTCGGCGATCGTGGAGCTCCCAGCGCTCAAGCAGGTGTTGGCTTCCCGGCTGGGGATGACCCCGGAGACATTCTCCCGAGCCATGCGCACCCTGTCCGGTGAGGGGTTGTTGTCGGTGGACGGTTCGACGGTGCAAATCCCCGACGTGGACGCGCTGGACGCCTACGTGAGCGGCGGCCCGCAGGTGTGACTCCCGGGTCGCAACCCCGGTCTCCAGGTGTGATCGGGACCACACCGGTGGCTTGACATAGATCAATGGCAGGGCTTCGACGGGCTCGTAGCGTCGGTCGAGACACCCCCGATTGAGGAGAACCATGTTCTGTTACCAGTGCGAGCAGACCGACCGCACGCCCCAGCCCGACCGTCCCAACCTGCTGAGCTTCGGCTGCGCGGCCACCAAGGGCAACTGCGGTAAGGACGCCACCACAGCGGCACTGCAGGACGTTCTGGTCGAGGTCAACCTGGGCATCGGTCAGTACGCGCAGAAGCTTCGCGAACTGGGTTCCCCCGACCCGCGTTTCGCCGCACACGCCTCATTCGACCTGTTCACCACGCTGACCAATGTCAACTTCAACGCCACCCGGTTCATGTCGCTGATCGCCGAGGCGGTCGGGGTGCGCGACGAGGCCAAGTCCGCCTACGAGGCGGCTGCCCGCGCGGCTGGTGTCGAGCCCGAAACCCTCACCGG
>Ga0116183_1002844_pt1 | contig 18180 bp, 7 predicted proteins | sample AD_UKC078_MetaG_FD_89753 | JGI IMG/M metagenome (GOLD analysis project Ga0116183, IMG submission 89753) | Active sludge microbial communities of municipal wastewater-treating anaerobic digesters from USA - AD_UKC078_MetaG | ecosystem: Engineered > Bioreactor > Anaerobic > Digestate | place: USA... | reverse complement strand
CCAGGCATTAAAAATCTCTGAGAGAACTATACGTAGGCGAAAGCGCGAAGGCCGATTCAAACGAAATGAGTCCGAAAGGATCATGAGGCTTGTGAGGCTGCATGATCTTGCTGAGAGCGTTTTGAGGGTTCGGATAATGCGGTGCGGTGGCTGCAGCAGAAAAACCTCGCTCTTGGGTTGGAAACGCCCCTTGAGTATGCCAGTACGGAGATTGGGGGTAGGGAAGTCGAAGAGCTTTTGTATCGGATTGAATACAATTTAATTGCAGAGCTGATTTATGGAGGAAAACGTTCTGATCGGGCAGCAGTGATCAGCCATATCGAGTTTTCATGGATCGAAAGATTTTGCCCACAACTATGGTATCATCGACCGCCAGCGAGCGTTTCAGCATGTAGCGTGTCTCAGTATCTTAATGAAGTGTTTAAGTTGGAACCTTTTGGTAAGGGGTAGGAGCTCGGGGGCAGCGTCGCAGTTGAAGCGAACGGCAATAGGGGGTTCGCAGCTGCTTATAGCCCCTCTATGACACATCAATAGCTTGAGAAGTTTGCGATTTTTCAGGAAGAAGCGTATAAATGAGCATTATATGATGCTTGAATGAGCAACAAATGGGGTCGCTTAATGGAATCGAGGAGCTTCGCCCCCGGCATCCGGGTTGTCGTTCGAGATGCGGAGTGGCTGATACGAAAGGTAGACCGCACACCTACAGGCGGGTATGCACTCAGTGTCATTGGTATATCCGAGCTTGTTAAGGACAAGGAGTCCATCTTCTTGACCGAGATTGAAAAGAAGGTCGAAGTCCTTGACCCTGCCGACACGGTCCTTATTCAGGATAAATCAAGTTCTTACACTGCATCGTTTCTCTATATGGAGAGCCTGCTCAGGCAGACACCTCCTACCGATGAAAGTATCTCTATCGGTCACCGTGCTGCGATGGATATGGTGCCCTACCAGCTGGACCCAGCCCAGCTTGCCCTCAAACAGCCCCGGCAGAGAATTCTTATTGCCGATGCGGTTGGCCTTGGAAAGACAATGGAGGCAGGTGTCCTGCTGAGTGATCTTATTCGCAGAGGCAAGGGCAAGCGGATTCTTGTTCTTACGGTCAAGAGCATGCTCACCCAGTTTCAGAAAGAAATGTGGGTCCGGTTCTCGATTCCCCTCACGAGAGTAGACTCTCTTGGTATTAAACGAATCCGTTCGCAGATACCTACAAACCATAACCCATTTTTTTATTATGACAAGGCGATCATCTCCATCGACACATTAAAGAACAACAGCGAGTACAGGGTATACCTCGAGAACGCCTACTGGGACATCATCGTCATAGACGAAGCACATAACGTGGCTGAGAGGGGAAGCACATCCTCACAGCGAGCCAGGCTGGCAAAGCTTCTTTCAAGCCGTTCAGATACTCTCATCATGCTTTCTGCTACGCCGCACGATGGCAAAGCCCGCAGCTTTGCCAGCTTGATGAATATGCTCGATCCCACGGCCATTGCCAACCCGGATGATTACGGTCCTGAAGACATAAAGGGCCTCTTTATCAGGAGGTTCAAGAAGGATATCCAGAATCAAGTCAAGAAGGCCTTCCAGGAACGGACCATAAGTGTGGCCAGGGCAACAGCATCCGACCTGGAAGAGGCTGCTTATGACCTGCTTGTGAATATGCAGTTCACTCGTCTCGACAGGGGGAGGCCCGCTGGAGAGCTTTTCAAGACCACCCTTGAGAAGTCTTTATTCTCCAGCCCTGCTGCCTGCATTGAAACAATTGATAACCGAATAAACCGGCTGAACAAGGAAGGTGGCGAAGAAGATCTCAAAGATATCTCCCAGCTTGAGGAGCTTTCTCAGGCGCTGAGACAGATAAAGCCACAAGAGTTCAGCAAGTATCAGAGGCTCCTCGGTTTGCTCAAGGACCCTGGCTATGGGTGGACCGGCAAGGACACCAAGGACAGGCTGGTAATATTTACCGAACGGATTGAAACGCTCAGATTCCTCTATGATAACCTGCTCCGTGATCTTCGACTGGATAAAAAACAAGTTGAGGTCCTGCATGGTACCGGCATGTCTGATGTTGATCAACAGAATATTGTCGAAGCCTTCGGTAATGAGGGGTCTCCCATAAGGCTCCTGATTGCTTCCGACGTAGCTTCCGAGGGAATCAACCTTCACTACTTAAGCCACCGGATGATTCATTTCGATATCCCTTGGTCTCTCATGTTATTTCAGCAGCGTAACGGAAGGATCGACCGCTATGGCCAGGAACAGCATCCGCAGATCACCTATCTCATAACCGAGAGCATGAATGGCAAGATACGTGGCGATATGCGTATCCTTGAGCTGCTCGTACAGAAAGATGAGGAAGCAGCCAGGAATATCGGTGACCCGTCTGCATTAATGGGTGTCTACGATATCGATGCTGAAGAGAAGATCACGGCAACGTCTATCGAGAAAGGAGTGGATGTCGGTGAGTTTGAGGTTTCTTTGAATGAACATGCTGCTTTCGACCCATTGGCTATGCTCATGGGAACAGCCCAGGAAGGGTTGCCTGAAGTTGTCACTCGGGACCTGCCGACATTGTTCAAGGACGATTATGCTTATGCCCGGGATGCTCTTTCTTTTATTCGTCAGTATTACCCTCTCCAGGTCCAGTGTTATCCCGAAGAGAAACGAATCGATCTCACAGCCCCTGAGGACCTGAAATATCGCTTCAAGTATTTTCCCTCAGAGATATGGCCTGAAAACGGCCTGTTCATCCTGTCTGCAGATAAGGACACTATCCAGGAAGAGATCAAGAAAAGCCGCAAAGAAGAAGGGCTTTGGCCCAATATGCAATATCTCTGGCCCCTGAACCCTGTCGTGGAATGGGTGAACGACAAGATCAGTGCCGTGTTCGGGCGGCATCAGGCACCTGTGCTGGCACTGAAAGGAAAGCTCGCTGCCAGTGAAGTAATCTTCATCATGTCAGGACTCATCCCGAATAGGAAGGGGCACCCCTTGTTACACCCATGGTTCGGGGTTACCTTCGAGGAAGGAGTATGCCTGGGCATTGAAACCTTTGATGAGGTCTGCGCACGCACCGGCCTGGGAAAAAATGCATTTCCCAATACGGGGCAGGAGATCGATACTGAGCCCCTGAAACATCTTCTCCCTGAAGCGATAAAAGAGGCACTATCCTGGATAAGCGCACAACGTGATGAATTCGAGAAACACATCAATCCGAAGCTCAATGATCGATACAATGATCTGGACCGGCTGAAGGCCAGGCAGATGCAACAGCTGGAGCTTGATTTCGGTGATGTCGGATCGGCAGGCTCTTTCGCCAGCAAACGCAAAGAACAGCGGGCGCGGGAGATAAACCGCATCTTTTATGAGTATTTAGAGTGGGTTGATGAGACAATGCGCACGGAAGACAACCCTTACATTCGTGTTGTTGCTGCATTGAAGGGGTAGGGAGATCATGGCGATAGACCTGACAGGGATTTACAACGAGAATGAATACTACACGCACCACTATCTGAGTGCGATCCTCGAAGAGGATATCAAGGGTGTTCTCAGCCAATGGAAAAAGAAGAGTGACGAGGATAATGCCTACAAGACCCCGTATGACGAATTGAGCAGATTCGGGACAGAGTATTTCAAGATAAAAAATAAGCTCGAACGAGAGCGGAAGCCTGAAGCCAGGCATGCTATACAAATAGATATCCTGCAACGCATCCTTCTCATCCTTGGATACGAATACAAGCCTTCTGTTCGAGCGCTTGATGACGGGAGGTATGTGCCAATCCTCGGGGATATTTCCCGGAGTGACGGGCATCCTTTTTTATGGATTATCGAAGCCATTGACAGCTCAGGGGAGGGAGAAGACCCTTTAGGTTCGCACCTGTTCCCGTGTCAGTATCCGGAAGACATAGAAACCGATGAAGAGTTTCTCTCCCTTACCTTTGATGAGCTGATAACAAAATATATATTCAGCCAGGACGAGCCACCACGCTGGGTTATCCTGACAAGCGATTCGCAGGTGATCCTCCTTGACCGGACAAAGTGGAGCCAGAAACGCATCTTGCGTTTCGATTTGCCGGAAATCCTCGGGAGACGTGATATCTCAACCCTCAAAGCGGCGTCTGTTCTCCTCCATCGTGACAATGTATGTCCCAAAGAGGGCCTGAGCCTGCTGGACACCCTTGACGAGAACTCTCACCGGCATGCTTTCGCCGTGTCTGAAGATCTTAAGTACGCCCTTCGTGAGTCCATCGAGCTGCTCGGTAACGAGGCCGTGTGGTTCATGCGAGAAAAGCTCCACGATAAAGTATATGATCGTGATCTGGCAGGGCAGCTCAGCCTTGAATGCCTGCGGTATATGTACCGGTTGCTCTTCCTCTTCTATGTTGAGGCACGCCCTGAATTGAATTACGCCCCTGTGAAATCCGAGGTATATCGACAGGGCTACAGCCTGGAAAGCCTCCGGGACCTTGAGCTGGTCAAGCTCACTACAGAGGAGTCGAAGGAAGGGTTCTTCATAGATGAGAGCATGAAGATCCTCTTCGATATGATCTATAACGGGTTCCGGGTTAAAGGAGACGTCAGCAACGCCACTCAGGATAAGATGTACTTCGAGGAAGATGCAGTCGTTGTTGATCACCATACATTCAGGCTCTCTCCACTACATTCTCACCTGTTCGATCCGGAGCGGACCCCGATTTTGAACAAAGTGCGCTTTCGCAACCATGTGCTCCAGCGGGTTATCGATCTCATGTCGCTGTCTCGGCCAAAGGGCCGCAAGGGCCGCCGAGGCCGCATATCGTATGCCCAACTGGGCATCAACCAGCTCGGAGCGGTATACGAGGCCCTGTTGTCATACAGCGGGTTCTTTGCAGAGACCGATCTCTACGAAGTCAAGAAGGCTGGAGATCCGTATGATGAACTGAAAACAGCCTACTTTGTGCCCAAGGAAGAGCTGGTCAATTACAACGAAGATGAAAAGGTGTTCCAGAGTGACGGTACCTTCAAGATGTATCCCAAGGGTACGTTCATCTACCGGTTGGCAGGACGGAACAGGGAGAAGTCCGCATCGTACTACACCCCTGAGTCCCTTACGAGCTGCCTGGTGAAATTCGCCCTCAAGGAGCTGCTTCAGAATAAGACAGCCGACGATATCCTCACCCTCACCATATGCGAGCCGGCCATGGGCAGCGCAGCATTTTTAAATGAAGCGGTGACACAGCTGGCAGAGGCATACCTGGAAAAGAAACAGCAGGAGACCGGCCAGGTCATAGCCCACGACCGATATGAACAAGAGAAGCAGAAGGTCAAAATGAAGATCGCCGATAACAATGTCTTCGGTGTCGACCTGAATCCGGTTGCAGTGGAGCTTGCGGAGATTTCTCTCTGGCTCAACACCATTTATGAAGATGCATTTGTGCCTTGGTTCGGCATGCAGCTTGTCTGCGGGAACTCGCTTATTGGTGCCAGAAGGCAGGTTTATGATGCTTCCCTTCTCAGGAAGAAGAATGGCAATGAGAAGCTGTGGCTTGATGAAGTACCTGTGCGGGTTAAGCCAGGAGATGAGAGGCCAAAGAATGGCATCTATCACTTTCTTCTTCCCGACAGGGGGATGAGCAATTACAAGGACCCTGCAGTAAAAAAGCTAGTGCCCGACGAGATAAAGCAGATTAATGCCTGGCGAAGCAGTTTTACCAAGCAGCTGTCTTATGATGCGATAAACCATCTGCTGCGCTTGTCTGCATCGATAGACAAGCTTTGGTCCAAGCATACTGAACAGCTGAAAAGCATACGAAAAATAACCAGTGACCCATTGCAGGTATTCGGCCGGCCTGAAATCGATAATCCGGCGCAACCGACAACGACGGAGTATAAGGATCGGATATTCGAGCAGGAATTGCATTCCAAGAACGTACGCAATTCAAGTGCGTATCGCAGGCTCAAGCTCGTTATGGATTATTGGTGCTCCCTATGGTTCTGGCCCATTGAGGAAGCTGATCTCCTTCCGAGCTACGAAGAATTTCTCCTGGAGATATCACTGATTCTTGAAGGCAATGTATTCGAGGTAACAGCTTATGAGCCAGAACAGCTCAACCTTTTTGCTTCCTCAATAACAAAGCAGGAGGCACTCCAATTCGTTGATGAGTTTGGTTATGTAGACGTGGATAGACTTTGCCGGGAGATGCCAAGGCTGAAGCTGGTTAGCGAACTCGCTGGCAAGTACCGGTTCCTCCATTGGGAGCTGGAGTATGCTGATATCTTCGATGAGAAAGGCGGATTTGATCTGGTCCTTGGGAATCCTCCCTGGATAAAGGTTGAATGGAATGAAAGTGGTATCCTCGGAGATCTTGAACCGCTGTTTGTTTTACGCAGCTACACCGCTTCAAGACTCAATGATCTGAGATCCGAAGTCCTAATAAAATATTCCATGCTGAGTGGTTATTTAAGCGAATATGAGCAGGCAGATGCTACACAAGATTTTCTTAATGCTATACAGAATTATCATCTGTTGGCAGGCATGAAGGCCAATTTATATAAATGTTTTTTACCAATGGCTTGGTCAATAAGTAAGGAAAATGGAATAAATGGTTTTCTACATCCAGAGGGTGTCTACGACGATCCAAGAGGAGGCACTTTCCGTTGTGCAATATATTCTCGCTTAAAGGCACATTTTCAGTTTGAGAATGAGCTTGAACTGTTTAAAGGTACGAATGATCATGGGAGGATGAGATTCGGTCTTCATATATACAAAAACCAGTATGGTAATCAGGTATCCTTTGTAAATATAAGTAACTTATTTACTCCAAGTACGGTCTATACTTGTTTTGAACATGATGGAAATGGTCAAATTCCTGGAATAAAGGATGATAATAACAAATGGAATATACAGGGGCATAAGGATAGAATTTTTTTAGTAACTGAAAGAGAGCTGAACATCTTTGCTAAACTGTTTGACGAAGAAGGTACATCCCCACTTGCTGCAAGACTTCCCTCATTACACTCATGTGTGCTCTTTTCTGTCTTACGGAAGTTTGCAGAATATCCTAAGAAACTAGCAGATCTAAGTGATGAAATTTATTCAACCCAGCATTGGAATGAAACAATCTCTCAGGATATGCACACTATTCGTAGGGGTACTTGTTTTCCAGAAAGCCTTGACATGGGGATACTATCAGGGCCACATTTTTTTGTTGGTAATCCATACAACAAAACTCCAAGGGAAACATGTACGCAAAATTCTCATTATGATGTGCTGGATCTGACGATCTTGAAGGAAGATTATCTACCACGTTTCAATTATGTACCTGATTGTACAGCAGAAGAATATGCCCAAAGAATTCCCAAGATATCATGGGATAATACAAGACCCGTAACAGATTACTATAGATTTACTAACAGGGAAATGTTGAATCAAGCTGGTGAAAGGACTTATATAACATCAATAATCCCAAAGAAAATTAGCCATATTAATACATGTTTAAGTACTGTATTTAAGAAAACAACTGACTTAATGGATTTTTACTGTCTTTCACTTTCAATACCAGTTGATTTCCGAGTTAAAAGTACCGGTATGGGTCATGCAAACACTACTTTAATCAATCAGCTACCAATACTATCAGACAATAAGTACAGGTCCTTACTTCATATGCATTCTCTTATTCTCACCTGTCTCACAGAATATTACGCAGAAATCTGGCAAGAATGTTGGGATGAAATCTATAGGTCCTTCATATGGACGAAAAAAGACCAGCGGCTCAATAACAGTTTTTTTGCTAATCTTTCTGCAGGATGGAATCGCAATGTTGCATTAAGAACAGACTATGAGCGAAGGCAAAGTCTGGTTGAAATTGACGTTCTCGCTTCTATGGCGATTGGCCTTACATTAAATGAACTCAAAACGATTTACCGTGTACAATTCCCTGTTCTCAGACAGTATGAGGCAGACACTTGGTTTGATATGAATGGACGTATTGTATTTACCAGCAGCAAAGGGCTAATCGGTGTAGGGTTAACAAGATCTGAATGGAATGATGTGAAGGGCATGCAATCCGGCACTGTTGAGAGGAGCATTGTAGATAGTACCCTTCCCGGCGGGCCAAGAGAAAGGACCATTACCTACGAAGCACCTTTTGACAGGTGCAATCGTGAAGAAGACTACGAAACTGCCTGGTTGGAGTTCGAGAAGAGGATGAAATAAAGAAGATAAGGTATTTTGGATGTAGTGAATCTATTGAACAAGGGGCATAGTGCATGATACCGGCAATACTCGCTGATCAGTTGGAGACAGGTGTTAAGGACTTCCTCCGTACAACCTTCCCGATCTCGACACCGCTTTTCCATGGGGCAATGGAGAATCTTCTTGAGAAAGAGAATATCTTTAAGGGTCCGTATGTCTCTACCCAGCTCCCCTTTCAGCAAGGCAGGAATGAGCATGAATATTTCTCCGATATCAAATTGCATTTCCGACCATACCTTCATCAGGAACAGGCATTTAGAAGATTATCCGGTCAGAAGCCTGCATCAACGATAATCGCTACTGGCACAGGATCTGGGAAGACGGAGTGCTTTCTCTATCCTATTATGGATCACTGTTACCGGCATAGGGGTCAGCCGGGCATCAAGGCAATCCTGATATATCCGATGAATGCCCTCGCTACAGACCAGGCAGACAGAATCGCCCGTACCGTATTTGATGATGATCGCCTGAAAGGCAATGTCACTGCAGGACTGTACATCGGGCAGAGTGAGCAGGAGCCGTTCTCCGTCATGACGCGGGAGAGCATCATTACCAATAAGGATACCATGAGGCTTTCCCCTCCGGATATCATCCTGACGAACTATAAAATGCTCGATTATCTCCTGCTCAGGCCGAAAGATTTCCCTCTCTGGAAGCACAACAAACCGGAAACCCTGCAATTCCTGGTAGTGGACGAGTTGCATACCTTCGATGGTGCTCAGGGCACGGACCTGGCATATCTTATCCGCCGTCTGAAGGCTCGGTTGAATACCCCTTCTGGACATCTCTGCTGCATCGGCACTTCGGCGACCATAGGAGGCAGGGATGACTCTGCAAAGCTCACTGCTTATGCAGAAGATGTCTTTGGCGAGATCTTTGAAAGGGACGCCGTCATTAACGAGACACGTATCAGTGCGGGAGATTTCCTTGGCCGCAGCATTGTCTCTCGAACAGAGACAGTCTCTCTCGATGATGCTGAGAGACTGAACCCGGAGGCATATGATGACTATAGGGAATATATCATCGGCCAGCATCTGCTCTGGTTCAACGAATCCATACATGCCGAGGCATTGAAATCGGATCAGTGGCGTGTCGACCTTGGGGTAAAGCTCAAGGAGCACCTGTTTTTTCAGAATCTCGTCAAGATCATAGACTCCCGGATCGTTCCCTTCAATGATCTCGTTGAGGAGCTGGAAACGATAATGCCCGGCTTGAAGGAAACTGCACCGGAGTATCGGGTGAATCTTCTGAATTCGATGCTCAGCCTGGTATCGGAAGCAAAGGTGTGGGCTTCACCGAATGATAGCATGCCTGATGGCTCCTTGGAGAATAAGAGTACTGAACGCTCCACGCTGCCCTTTCTCAATATAAGGGTCCAGCTCTGGATGAGGGAGTTGCGGCGGATGGTTTCACTGGTAAGCAGCTCCCCACGTTTCATGTTTGCCGATGACCTCAGGGAGCATCAACTCAAGACCTGCTTGCCGGTGCTCCATTGCCGCGAGTGCGGGGCTACCGGATGGGGCGGGCTGATGAGGCCCCTCGATACAAAAATAAATCCAGACCTCAAATCATTCTACGTCGCTTTCTTCGAAGATGCTCCCACGGTCAAATATATCTTCCCCGAAGACCAGGGAGACAGTGATAAGGACCTTGAGGGTACACAGTGCTGGCTGTGCAGCTCGTGCCTGAGCCTTTCCGTTGACGCGCATCAGAAATGTCCATCGTGCGGCAACGAAGAGCTGATAAGGGTATTCGTTCCGCACAACCTGACCATGAGGAATAATCACCAGGTATCCTCGAACAATTGCCCTTACTGCGGTGCGCACAGGAGCCTCACGATCATGGGCTCTCGGGCTGCGAGCCTGACAAGTGTGCTCATAGCCCAGCTCTATGCCTCGCATTACAATGATGACAAAAAATTGATCACCTTCTCCGATTCCGTGCAGGATGCATCCCATCGGGCAGGCTTTTTCGGAGCACGCACGTATCACTTCAGCTTCAGGTGCGCGTTACAGCAATTCGTTATGGAATCCGGGGCCGGGATGTCTCTGGAAGATATTCCGGAAGCCTTCATCCAATACTGGTCTGCGAGGAAAAACCAAAAAGAATACATCACCACATTCCTCCCCCCGAACATGTCGTGGTTCAGGGATTATGAACATTTAAAGAAGAACGGCGTACTCCCGCAGGGATCTCGTCTGATCGAAGACATCAACCGGCGGATCGTATGGGAGATCGTCAGTGAATACGGGTTCGGTGCCCGGATAGGAAGGACGCTTGAAAAGACAGGTTCTTCAGTAGCACATCTTGATGTGGAAAAGTTGGATTCCCTCATACCCCGTCTTCTTGAAATCCTTCAGAACGAGATCGGGGAGCTTCAAGGCCTCGATGATATTACTCTGAAGCGTTTCATTCTTGGAATAATGATGCACCTGAAGAATATCGGAGGGGTTCGCCAGGCAGTATTGGACGAATATATCTCAAAATATGGGAACTCGTACCTCATTACCCAAAAGCACATCCGATGGATGCCGAATTTCGGGCCACGCACCAGGACTCCGAAGTTTCTCACCACAAAAAAGACGAACAACTTTGAAAGGTTGTTCAGTGCCCAGGGGAATCGGTCCACCTGGTATGAAGCATGGGCTAGAAAATGCTTTTCAGACATCAACTTCCTGGCGGGCTCAATGGTCGGTGCAATATACGATCCTGTTTTGAAATCTCTTACCGATGCCGGCGTTCTCATGAGCTGGACCGTCGGGGGGCACACTATCTGGGGTATACTTCCAAAGGCACTTGTTGTAAGCACCGGCGTTTCCCAGTTCAGATGCAGTAAATGCGGTCATGTGATTTCTGCCGCATCCATTGAAAAACTTTTCTGGGAGGGTGCACCCTGCCAGCGGCACCATTGTGGCGGAACATATACTGAGGAGGCTGCCAAGAGGGATTACTACGGTCGCCTGTATGCGCGGGGTGACATCGAACGACTCTTTCCGGCCGAGCACTCCGGTCTCTTGGAAAGGGACGAGAGGCAGGAGCTTGAAAAAGAATTCAAGGCTCCCGCTCAGGACAGAGAGCCCTGGTACCCGAATCTGCTTTCCTGCACCCCAACACTTGAGATGGGCATAGACATAGGGGACCTCTCATCGCTCATTTTATGCTCGGTCCCTCCCTCTCAATCAAGTTATCTGCAGCGCATCGGAAGGGCGGGGCGTAGAGACGGCAACGCTCTCAATGTTGCTGTTGCAAATGCACGCCCCCATGACTTGTATTTCTATGCAGATCCTCAAATGATGATTTCCGGCAGCGTAGAGACCCCCGGCGTCTTTCTCAGGGCATCTGCAGTCTTGAGCCGGCAGTTTACCGCATACTGTTTCGACAGGTGGGTAGAAACCGGCATCTCGGAAAACGCCGTGCCTCCGAAACTGGGGCAGGTGCTCAACGCCCTGGATTCCGTGAACAATAACCGTTTCCCCTATAACGTGCTTCACTATATCCGGACAAACAAAGCAGATCTTTATGATAGGTTTGTAGCGATCTTCGATTCAGGGAAAACAAACCTCCCGGATGAGGCTAAATCCTATTTGCAGACATTTCTAATGGGCGATGATGCTGCCTCTGGCGGATTGAGCTATGTGATTATGGATGGGCTCCATAACCTGAGAAAAGAACGTGATTCACTGAGAAAGAAGATACAGATTCTTCGCGGCAAGATCTCTAGGAAACAAAAAGAAACGGCAAAAGACCTGAACTACGAGCAGGAGCTCAATGAACTGAGGCAAGAGAAGAGCGGTCTGCAGGCTATCGTTGCCAATATAAACGACCGGGATACCTTTAACTTTTTCACTGATGAAGGGCTCTTACCGAACTATGCATTCCCTGAAGCAGGTGTTGTCCTGAAATCGATCATCTATCGGAAGAGAGAACCGGGAGAGGACGAGCAGAGAAAATACGAAACCTGGGCCTTCGAGTATGAACGCCCAGGGGCACGGGCAATCTATGAGCTAGCGCCCGAGAACCATTTTTACGCAGGTGGCCGGAAGGTCATGATCGATCAGGTGGATATGAATGTCTCCGAGATCGAAACCTGGCGTTTCTGTGATCAGTGTTCTCATATGGAACGTGTCGACCTCAATGAAAAGAGCACTTGCCCTCGGTGCGGTAGCGTCATGTGGTCCGAAGCCGCCCAGAAGCGGAAGATGCTCCGCATGAGGCAGGTCTTTGCTACAACGCCTGATCGAGACAGCCGGATAACCGATGACAGTGATGATCGAGAACCGGTCTTCTTCAACAGGCAGATCATGGTGGACTTTGAAGACAAGGCTATAACGAGTGCCTATAAGGTCGATAACGAAGATCTGCCTTTCGGGTTCGAGTTTCTTTCAAAAGCGTCCTTCAGGGAGATCAATTTCGGCAGAAAGGTCGTGAATGCCGAGGAGATAACCATTGCCGGGGTAACACTGCCCAGGAAGGGTTTCTCGATCTGCAGCAACTGCGGAAAGATTCAGGACGACAAGGGCAATATAAAGCATGCCTTTACATGTACCGCACGTGATAAGGACTCAACTCAGAATATCACCGACTGTGTTTATATTTACCGGGAATTCAGCTCAGAGGCCATTCGTATCCTGTTGCCGGTAACAACATTTGCCGGGTCTGATAGAAAGCTTCACTCCTTCGTTGCCGGATTTCAGTTGGGACTGAAACGAAAATTCGGAGGCAACATAGACCACCTCCAGACCACCGTATACGAAGATCCTGTTCCTGATTCTACCTTCAGAAAAAAATATTTAGTGCTCTACGATACGGTTCCGGGGGGAACAGGTTATCTGAAAGAGCTCATGCTTTCGCAAGAGCCTTTGATAGAGGTTTTCTCCTTGGCACTGAATGCAATGAGGGCGTGCTCATGCAATAAAGATCCTGAGAAAGACGGCTGCTATAAGTGCCTCTATGCATACCGCAACAGCTACGACATGGCGGAAACTTCGAGAGATACCGCCATTGATCTCTTCAGCCGAATCATACAGGTCAGCGATAGCATTGTGAAGACTGATACCATCAGCACCATCTCGGTGAATCCTTTCATTGAGAGCGAGCTGGAGGCAAGATTCATCGATGCGCTGATGTCTTTTAGGATAAGCGGGAATCCCATCCTTCTTCGGAAAGACATCGTGAAAGGAAAGCCGGGGTATTTTATCAAAGTTAATGAGCGGGCATATTTCATAGAGTTGCAGGTGCCCCTTGATTCTGCACAGGGAGTATCTATCCCTTCAAAAGCTGACTTCGTGTTCTGGCCCGTACGGAAGCAGGATGGAGTGCTTCCCATTGCTGTTTTCACAGACGGATACCAATACCACAGGGACCGGATCGGTCTGGATATGGCCCAACGCATGGCATTGTCCATGAGTGGCAACTTCCATGTATGGTCTCTTACCTGGAAGGATATCGACAGGAGCAACAAGGCGAAGGGGGGCTATTTCAGGAACTATATGGACCCTGCTAAAACGCTGAACCATACGAAATATCTACCCTTCATCAGGGGTTTTAAGGCTGATCAATTGAGTGGTGTCCATGCAAAAGACAGCTTTGCGCTCCTTATCGATTACCTGGGCAATCCGGACGATTCATTATGGAGAACCTATGCCTTTGTCCACTCTCTCATGCACGTGGACAACGCTCTCTCAGGTAAGCCGGATGAGATTCAGATCATAAAACAGGAGATGGATCAGAGGGTACCGGATAATTTACAGACAGTATTTGAAGAACTGAGTGACCCTCTGTTCGGCCAATGTAAATTCGCTGAAGCCTCAGAAATCATTCCTGTCAACCTCGTCGTTCAAATAGCCAAGCAGGCGATTAATCCTCCAAGTGATGCATATGGAGTGGGAGTTGTTTGCAACCTTGATGATCGAGATGAGGTGCGTAAGGCCGAATGGTTCGAGCAGGTCTGGAACGGATACCTGCACATGTACAATCTCATGCAGTTTATTCCCTATTCAATTTTTACCACAAAGACAGGACTTGATGCCGGTCAGTATTATTCTTTGAAGTGTAAGGTCGGTAAGGTCATGGAAACCGAAGCTGATAGAAGTGACCAGGGTTGGGCAGATATCAAAGAACTCATCGATGCAGAATACCATAAGTTCTTAGATACGCTTTCGGCTGGAGGGTGGCCGGTTCCCGAGGTTGGGTTCGAGTTTACCGCAGGTGGTGAAGAGATCATAGCCACAGCAGAAATTGCCTGGATTGATCTAAAAATCGCCCTCCTGCGTGATGATGAAACAGGGTTTGAGAAAATATTCCTTGATGATAACTGGAAGGTATATCTGCTCGCTGATGTCATGAAAGATGCGGCCGAGTTTGTCTCCCTTTATCCTGCTAGGAGGACAGTCTAATGGCAAATGATAATGAAATGGTTAAGGTGGCAGTGGCATCTGATTTCTTTACTGCCTTCTCCAAAATCCCCCGCAAACAGCAACCCAAGGTTCTGGAGTTTGTCAACAAATTCAGAGCTAATCCTACTTTGCCAAGCATCAATTATGAGAAGATCGATAGTTTTAAAGACCAGAAGCTCAGGTCGGTACGCATTGATCAGGCGTACAGGGGGATAGTGTTGAAGCCCCAACAGGGGAATGTCTATGTGCTGTTGTGGGTGGACCATCATGATGAAGCTTATGCATGGGCCAGAAACAAGGTGTATTCAATACACCCTGAGACTGGAAGTCTCCAGGTCATCGATGTGGAGAAAACTCAAGTGGAACAGGTCACAGAAGAAAGTGAGACTCCCGACCTGTTCCACCAGATAAAGGATAAGCAACTCATCAGCCTCGGGGTTCCACAGATATTAATTCCATATATCCGGAGTATTAAGAACGAAGAGGATCTCGATAAAGCAGTGGGGTATCTGCCGGAGGAGGTATGTGATGCACTTATCGCCCTTGCTGCTGGATACTCTATTGATGAAGTTTTTTGGCAACTGGAAGTGGTGCAGAAAGAAGCCAAGGTTGATACGGAAGACTACAGCGCTGCACTGGACCATACAGACTCAAAAGCACGTTTTTATGTTGCCGAGAATGAAATCGAGCTGGCAGAGATGCTCTCTTCCTCTCTGGAAAAGTGGAGAGTTTTCCTCCATCCCTCACAGCGCAAGATAGTAGAGCGGTCATGGAAGGGGCCTGTAAGAATACTCGGCGGCGCAGGCACCGGTAAAACCGTTGTTGCCATGCACCGAGCAAAATGGCTGGCCCAGAACATCCTTACCCAAAGTGATGACCGCATTCTCTTCACGACATTCACACGCAACCTGGCTGCAGATATCAATGACAACCTTCAAAAGATATGCCCCAAAGATGTTATGCGTAAGATTGAGGTTGTGAATTTTGATCGGTGGGTGAACGATTTCCTCAAGCGTAATGGTTATACCTATGAAATAGATTATGGACGAAAGACAAAAGCCCTTTGGGATAAAGCACTCACCATGGCGCCCTCTGGTCTCGGCTTGGATGATTCCTTCTACAGAGAAGAGTGGGAGCGTATAATCCAACAACAATCGATTACTTCTTTAAGCGAATATACCAAGGCATCAAGGGTGGGGCGAGGTACACGGCTAAGTCGCAAGGGCCGAGAGTCGATTTGGCCCGTATTTGAGGAATACAGGATATTGCTCAATGAGCATAATCTAAGAGAAGCTGACGACGCTATACGCGATGCAAGGATTCTATTGGAAAACAAACAGATGACTCTCCCTTATAAGGCGGTCATAGTGGATGAGTCTCAAGATATGAGCTGCCAAGCCTTCAAGCTAATCAGGCAAATCATTCCAGGTGATGAGATCTCTGACAACATATTTATTGTGGGAGACGCACATCAGAGGATCTATCGACATAAAATTGTTTTGAGCCGGTGCGGTATCAATGTGCGTGGCCGCAGCCGGAAACTCAGGATCAACTACAGGACCACTGAAGAGACGCGAAAGTGGGCATTAAGCCTCCTAAAGGGAATCAGTATTGATGATCTTGATGGAGAACCTGATAGTCAATCCGATTACAGGTCTCTCCTGCACGGGGTTTTCCCAGAGATCCAGAATTATAACTCTTTCAACGAAGAAGTTGACTTTATAGCAAGTTTCATCGGCACCCTTCAGACTGAGGGTAATGATATCAGGCAAATGTGCATGGTGGCCCGGACCAATGACATGCTTAAACAATACGAGGCTGCCTTGGCAGCAAGAGATGTCCCCACATACCTGATACGCCGAAGTGAAGCAGAAGATCGTTCTCAGCCGGGGTTGAGGCTTGCTACGATGCACAGAGTTAAGGGTTTGGAATTCGATAATATCATAATCGCGGGTGTGAATGAGGGGGTAATTCCCTTCAGCCTCACCTTAGAAAGCTCTGATCCTGTTGTGATCAGGGATAATGACTCCAAGGAAAGAGCTCTTCTGTACGTTGCTGCCACAAGGTCGAAGAAGATGGTGCTCATTACCAGTTTTGGTAAGCCAAGCTTATACTTGAGAGGGTCTGTTAGTTTTTGATAATGCAAATAAATTTTAAATGATGAAACGAAATCCATAGAGGAGGAACAGATTCTCTTTGCCTCAGAGTGAGGGGGGCACTATACATGGACACCTTCAGAGATAACCTTCCCCTGGCGAAAGAAAAATGTATCGGTTATATGGATGAGGGACATGTCGATGGTATTCTTACCGATGACCATCTGACAGCTTAGATCTGACCAGACAGAACTTCAGAAAGGAGACCAACTGTCAGATCGAGTCTTAGCTACTACACCAAATCTGTATATAGAGGGCATTCTCTGAGGTTGTCAATACCGACTTAAAATGTCCCTTTTTTGCCTATTTAATCACACCCATTTGCAGCTATTCCTCCCTTGAGAGAAAATCAAATAGGATATAGTTAGAGTTGGAGACGACAACGATCATTGAATCATTGACTGCATAGTCGTCACAAAGAATAGCAAATCCTGTGTAATTACCGTTTAATGCTCCGCTATTTGAGAGATTTAAGGTAACGCCATAGATGTTATATCCAGACTCCAATATGTTCATACTTCCGGCTATCAGACCACTATCGGAGTCAACTCCGCCGAAGATTCCACCGTTACCGATCTCGACGAAAATGGAATACCCCGGGTCATGACTTGCCCATGATCCGGCAACCAGATCAAGGGAGGAATCCCTTTCATAGAGAGAATCATAGGCCAATGATAGAGATCCGCTTGATCCATATGATGTTGAAAAGGCTCCTATAATCTGAGCCCTCTCAGTTATAGTTGCGTTTATATTTGCTGTTGCCAATACCCCACCACCGATTTCATACGAGGTAACAGCTCCGCTCAGTTTATCCCCATTCATCGAGTAGTTGCCGTCGTATATTATTCCGGCGCTTTCGCTTATTGCTATGATCCGGCCATTATAAAGCAGTCCGGTTGCATCAAATGTCCCATACCCCAGCTCAGTTAATGTGCCTTCCCAGATACCGTTTGAAGATATGCTTTTGGTTATGTTCTCCGATGGTGGTGTTTCTCCATCACTGCTGCTTGAGCTACCACCACATGAACAGAGCAACACGGCCAGAGAAACGAACAGGATAAAGATTATGGAAAGTTTTCTCATAATGCCTCCTCTTAACGAACATTTCATCTACTCTGCAAATTCAATCATACAATAATACCAAGCCTTCATTCCCAGGTCAACTTGATGTTTTCAAGAGGCAATACTATTGAAAGATTAATCAACCATTTGTCTGAAAGAGCCTTCCTTTGACTGGATGTGAAATATTCATGACGCAAGCGGTGACAAATTTTGCTTAGCATTCTTTAGCAATTCTTTAGCGGGGCCCCTTAAAAAACATTGAAAAGCCTGGAAAAGCTGGAGGCGGCATCCGGATTTGAACCGGAGAATAACGGTTTTGCAGATCGCTATG
>Ga0116183_1002836_pt1 | contig 18204 bp, 17 predicted proteins | sample AD_UKC078_MetaG_FD_89753 | JGI IMG/M metagenome (GOLD analysis project Ga0116183, IMG submission 89753) | Active sludge microbial communities of municipal wastewater-treating anaerobic digesters from USA - AD_UKC078_MetaG | ecosystem: Engineered > Bioreactor > Anaerobic > Digestate | place: USA... | reverse complement strand
GCACAGAACCGGCAGTTTTCGGAACATTTGCCGCTTTTTGCATTAATTATTGTGCATGTGGAGATTCTGTTTCCCCTGAAATGATTCCGGAGCGTTCCACCTAAATAGATAATTTCATTAAAGTATTCAGCACCAAGCTTTAGAAACTCAACTGCTTCGTCTTTTGTCGGTTTTATTCCGTTTTTTGCGTTTTGGATAAATTTATGAAAATCCATCTTTCTCCTCTTTGAATTTCGGTGAATCGCCCCACTGGTTGTAACCGATCTCTTCACCGATAGAGTGTATTTTCATTTCGAGACTTTTCATGGTCGTTTCCGCATTCTCATTAAGACTCGGCTTGTTATCATAAATCTGATAACCTTTCCTGTATTTTGTTTCGGTAATATTCGGCATAATTATATTTGCTCCGGCTTTTAAACCGAGTTCTCTTCCTGTTTCACTCAGGGCCTGCAAAGCTGTGGTTGAAGCAATGTTGACATTCTTAAGCACGAGTCGGGTCACTGCTATCATTTTGAGTCCAAGTTCAAGCTGATAATCTTTAACTTTATCAAATTCAGGGATCGAATCGGCAAGCGGAGTCTGATGATGAGGAATGAACGGACCCATTCCTATCATATGAACACCGGTCTCCTTGAAAAAGAGAATATCATTTGCAAGATCTTCAATGGTTTGACCGGGAAGACCGATCATTACCCCTGTCCCTACCTGATAACCCAGTTTTCTCAAGATGTTAAGACATTCGACCCTTCTATCAAAACTGTGGTCCGCAGGGTGAAGTTTTCTGTAAAGTTCTCTGTTTGAGGTTTCAACTCTCAAAAGATATCTGTGTGCTCCCGCATCAAACCATTTTTTATAGACATCTTCTGTCTGCTCACCCACCGAAAGAGTTATCCCCAGAGCACCATTCCCGATCTTCTTTATTTCGCGAAGAACCTTTTCTACAAATTTTACAAACTCATCATCCTCCCTTTCTCCCGATTGAAGAACTACAGAACCGTATTGCTGCTCATAGGCAAAATTAGCCACATCAATGATCTCTTCCATTTTGAGAAAATATCTTCCGGTGTTTTTATTTGACTTTCTGATTCCGCAGTAAAAACAGTCCTTTGCACATATATTGCTGAACTCAATAAGACCTCTGAAAAACACTTTTTTTCCACTGTGTTTAATTTTTTCAGCATACGCCGCCGCATAAAGAGCTTCCAGATCGGATTTTTCTTTCAGCGACAAAAGTTTTATTATATCTTTTAAAATCATATTCTTACTCAAAAAGTGCAGTTGACAAATACCTTTCGCCTGTATCAGGGATGATCACAACAACCCTTTTTCCCTTGTTTTCAGGTCTTGCGGCAACTGTTCTTGCCGCAGAAAGTGCCGCTCCTGAAGAAATTCCGCAGAAAACACCCTCCTCTCTTGCAATTTTTCTGCTTTCAGAAAATGCCTGATCTGTTGTAACTCTGATCACTTCATCAATGACACCTTTATCAAGAACGGCAGGGACAAAACCTGCTCCGATCCCCTGAAGTTTGTGAGGTCCGGGGGTTCCGCCGCTTAAGACTGGCGAATCATCTGGTTCAACTGCGATTATTAACACATCAGGATTTTTCTCTTTCAGAACTTTTCCGACACCTGTTATTGTGCCGCCTGTACCCACACCTGCAACAAAAATATCAATATGCCCGTTGCAGTCATTCAATATTTCTACTGCCGTAGTTCTGACATGCATTTCGGAATTTGCAGGATTTGCAAACTGCTGGAGAATGATATGCCCCGGATTTTCAGCAGCCATTTTTTCCGCCGCCTCAATTGCCCCCTTCATCCCTTTTTCACCCGGAGTCAGAACAAGTTCAGCCCCTAAAATTTTAAGAAGTTTTCTTCTTTCAATGCTCATCGTTTCAGGCATCGTGAGAATAAGTCTATACTCTTTGACAGCACAGACAAAAGCGAGTCCGACACCCGTATTACCGCTTGTCGGCTCAACGATCGCAACATTCTTATTGAGCACACCTCTTTTTTCACCATCTTCGATCATTGCAAGTGCAATTCTATCCTTGACACTTGACATAGGATTGAAATATTCAAGTTTACCGATAACTTCCGCCCCGGTTTCCCTGCTGATCGAGTTGAGCTTTACAAGGGGCGTACTTCCGACAAGATCAAGCATTGATCTGAAAATCTTTTCAACCATGATCAACCTCCTTATTCGAGTTTTTTTCTGTAAATAACAAGCTGCACACCTGTCTCATCCTTTTTAATATCAACTTTATCAGCCATGATAGCGACAAGCGGAAGCTCACAGTCATCTTCCACTTCTCCTGTAAGCTGCCAGTAATAGTTTGCAAGAGACGGATCTCTTTTCGCTTTAAGAAGTTTTTTTATCCTGGCGATCTCTTCATCTGATATCTGTAAACCCGGAAACTCAAATGCTATCTTGTATCCATCGGCCTGACACATAAGGTCAACCTTTGCACAGGAATTATAGTTGTAAATGAAAAATGTAAGCACTTCGTCTATCATTTTCGTGATTTTTTTCACTTCATAACGCATTGTTCAACTCCTTTTTCTCAAAGCATCGATAAGAGGAACAAGAAAAGCCGCAACAAATCCGCCCGAAAACCCGTTATTGTAAAGATTGATACCCCCATGAAGAGCTATTACATTCATAACGATCGAAAGATGGAAAAAACCCGCCGCAATACCAGCTAAAGGACCGTAATGTCCTGCGATCGGAGCAAGTGTGGTGCCGAAAAGACCGGCCAGAATGACCGCGGTCGTATCTGTTTCCCAAACTTGTATCAGTGATGCAAGAAATACTCCGGCAAATATCGGAATGGAGTTTTTTAAATGTTTACCGTATGCAGAAAATCCTACCACGGTAAGCATACCGCCTACAACCGGTCCGTTAAATGAACCCCCCAGCAGAATAACGAAAAGAGATGATGCGATACCCATTACACCCATATTTATCAATGCCGACTCTATATTTCCTATCCTTACAAAATCACTTACCAGTCGACCTGACGATCTGTAAATGCTTTTCATCGCTTCAGAAACAGACGGATTAACAACGGTGTCACCATCTTCATCAAGATATTTTGAAGGTATGAGTTTTGAAGCCGCAAACCCTGTAATTATCAACAACACAAAGAAAACATTAAAGAAAACTGCTAAGAAAAAAGAATATTCTGAAGATATTATCTCAACAGGGCGCACTTTCAGTTCAAAACTCCTCATTATTGCAACAAAGAATGAGCCGACTATTCCGCCGGTAAAACCGATATTGTATATGTTGTATCCGTCGTGGAAACGGAGCATGTGCGAAGCCAGAGGCGGGAGAACGAACCCCGAGAGAATTCCGAAAAACATTGATGCCGGAACTGATATCCAAATTGCAAGACCTGATCCGAACGCAAGATAACTCACCATCGGAGCAAGCGTTGTTCCAAAAAGTGCAACAATGAGATAATTTCTGAAACTTGTCTTCATATATGCTGCATATAACCAGACTCCGATAAGCACAGGCCAAATGTTAAAAATGTTCTTCCCGAAGAAAGCAAAACCCGTAACAGTGAAAACCGCGGCAATGAAAGGTCCGTTGACATTCACTTTCAGAAATATAACCATCAGGGAAGCAGCCAGTCCGCAAAGCCCTGCGTTGACAAAAGCCGCACCTGATCCACCGACAGCCAGATAGTCGGTTAGCAGAATACCGGGTGAATAAATTATGTTCATTAGACCTGCAGGTATTTCCTTAACCGGAGAAATCGAAAAACCTGTCAGGATCAACATTAGCGGAAGAGCAACTAATAAAGGGTATTTAAAGTGTTCTTTCATGTCACCGGTTTCATTTTATGTGAAGTTCACCATCATGGAATTGCGCTTTTTTCAACTCGAATTTAAAATGTTTTGAATGTTTTAAAAGCAGTTTAAGTTCAGGCGGTGTGACAAAAGAAACTGCAGATCCGACCTTGCCTGCCCTTGCGCTTCTTCCTGTTCTATGGAGATAATCGAGAGATTCTTCAGGCATATCAAAATTTATAATAAAATCAATGTCTTTAACATCAAGTCCTCTTGCTGAAATATCAGAACTGATAAGAAATCTGGCAGCTCCTTTCCTGAAATTTTCGAGTGCAGTCTTCCTTTCAAATTTTTTGAATCTACCGTGAATTGCCGAAATCTTGAGGTTGTGAAACGAAAGCTTTTCAGAAAGCTCTGCAACAAGAACATCATTATTTACAAAAACAAGAGCTTTCTTATCTGCAAAAGCGGCATAGAATTTTCTGACAAGAAGTATCTTATCCCTTTTATCGCACTCAATGTAAAAATGTTCAAGATTCTGATTAATTTCAATTCTCTGAGTGGTTTTTATAAACACTGCGTCTTTTGTGACTGCTTTTGCCCTTTTAATAGTTTCACTCCCGATCGATGCAGAAAAAAGGATTGTCTGTCTCGCTGTTTTCACAAGGGTTCTGACAAGCCGCAGAAGGAGATTGAAATTATTGTCGTCAAGCATTCTGTCAGCTTCATCAATTACAAGCGTGCCGATGTCAGGGTTTATCTTTTTTGCGGTTATCAATTCAAGAATTCTTCCGGTGGATCCGACAATGATGTGAGGTTTCTTTTTCAACTTGTCAATCTGTCTGTTTATATTAGCACCACCGATGCACTGAGCTGAAGTGATCTTCAACCCTCCTGCAGTTACAAGCTTTTCTATCTCTCTGAATATCTGTATCGCGAGTTCATGCGTGGGGGCCAGTATTATTGCCTGATTTGATGTCTTCTGCTGATCTATTCTCATCAAAAGAGGCAGGAGATAGGCGAGCGTCTTGCCTGTTCCCGTTTCTGAACAACCGATAACATCTATCCCTTTGAGGAGCTCCGGGATCGCCTGAATCTGTATCTCAGTTGGTTCTGTAATTGACTGGACCGCAAGGGCTTTTACGAGATCTGTGTTTATCCCGGTCTCTTTGAATGATGATGCCGTCATTCGTATGCACCGGCTCTTTTCAGCATATCTACAATGTTATAATTACCTGTGAACTTAGCCCTGACAAGTGCGGTACGCCCTTTATCGTCCTTAGCATTAACATCCGCCTTTTTGTCAATAAGAGCTTTTACCGCCTGTGCAAAACCTCTGCCGGCCACTATCATCAGCGGAGTGCTTTTCTGTTTGTCTGTTACTGCAATGTTCGCACCTTTATTAATAAGATTGACAACAACATGTTCTTCTCTTTTTGCCGAAGCATAGAGCAGTACCGTTTCGCCGTCCTTGTCTCTCTGCTCAAGGTCGGCATCAGCCGCAATAAGGATATCTATCATCTGACTGTCACCGTTCCTGACTGCGTAATAAAGGGGGAAAAGACCATCTGTAAAACGGCGATTGACCGAAATGTTCCTTGATATGAGATTTGTAACTATGTCATGATAGCTGTTAAGTGTCCCGAAAGCCATAAGCTCATCCTGCTCGCTCCTTTTTTCAATAACGGCATCCTTGCTCAGAAGATAAAATACGGCTTCTCTCCTGTTCTCCCTCTTTGCATGTATGAGCGCTGTATTTCCGTCTCTGTCCGTTGAGTCTATGAGCGCCCCCCTTTCAACGAATATCTTTACAAAACGCATCTGCCCTTTTCTTGCTACGATCATCAGGGGCGATTCACCTAAATTGTTCTGTTTGTTGATATCAGCACCTTTATCAAGAAGCAGCATGGTTATGTCGTCGAAATTCTTATGAAGCGATATTGCAAGCGGAGTGTTGCCGTTGCCGTCGACTCCGTTAACAAATGCTCCGTTTTCAAGAAAAAGCTTTACAAGTCCGGCATTACCCCTTGCTGATGCGACAAGCATCGGAGAGTTGCCCTCAGCATCTTTGAGGTCTATCTTTGCTCCGTTCTTAACAAGCATGTGCACCATTCTCGGTTTATCGGCAATTACTGCAGACATGAGTGCCGTTTTTTTGGTATCGTCCATGAGGTTGATGTTTGCACCTCTTGTTATGAGGATGTTGGCAACCTCTTTTCTGTCATTTTCAACAGACCACATAAGCACAGTCTTTCCATTCTTGTCTTTTATGTTCAGGTTCGCGCCTGCATCAGCAAGAACTTCTATTATCTCACGGTTGTTCGTGAAAGCTGCGATCCACAATGCACTCAGACCGTCCGGGAATTTAATGTTCACGTTGACATTAAGTTGGACAAGAAGCTGAATGAGCTGACTGTCACCTATTACAAGACCTTTCTGCAAAAGCTTCACACCGTCTTCGTTCTTTAAAACGGCTCCGTATGTCTTTAAAAGTTTCGCTATTTCAAAACGGCGTGTCTCGATGCAGTACATAAGCAGTGACCTGCCCGTTTTGTCTGCAACATTTGCTTTTGCTCCTCCCTTAAGAAGAGTCGCGACCATATCAGTTCTTTTCTTTATTGATGCGTACCACAGAAGAGTAAGACCGTCTTCATACACAGCATTCAGATTCGGCTTCATCATGACAAGAGAGCTGAGTCTGTCAATATCCTCGTTTGTGACCGCCTGTTTCACCATCCGGTCAACATCAGGCGGAACAGTTTTAACGCCAAGCTTGTTGAGCCGGTCAATTACATTTGAAGCTCCGCTTTCCATAGCCCACGATATTATTGTGCTTCCCGTTGAATCTTTTATTCCGAGGTTGACCCCGCTTTTTACAAACTGATCAAAGACATCCCACGCCTCTTTCTGTGCAGCATGCCACAAAATCGTTCTCCCCTTATCAAATGTGATATTAAGGTCGGATTTATTCCTTGCGACAAGAGACGCTATCCAAGTATCGTTCTTTTCAACAGCGACATACATCAGGGTTCCGGCCTCAACAGAAGAAAATTTCGCGCCTCTTCCGAAAAGATACCCTGCAAGCTCCCTGTTACCGCTCAATGCAGCAATAAGAAGAGGGCTTAACCCTGAAGCATCATGGTAATTTACACTTGCACCCTTTTCCAGAAGCTCCTTGACAAGCTTCTGCTTTCCTTCTTTTGCCGCCTGGATAAGTTCGTTATTAATCTCTTCAAGACTTTTTATTACCGGTGTAAGCGAAACACTCCTCTTTGCAGTTTCGTTCTGTCTGATCTCAAACGATTCATCTTTTGTCGTGTAACCTTTCAGTTCAAAACGGACAGTATGCATACCGGGATTGAGGTCTTTTACTTTACAGGGAACAACACATGATGCAGAATTCTGTGAACCGATGTCAACTGTCGCCCTGACTCCGCTGTGGCTTGATGTGAATTCAACTCCGCCGGGAAGTATTTTTGGCGGTATCGGAATAAGCATCGGCTCAACAGGAACAACATATTCCTTTTTTGGCGCCTCTTTGAAATTTTCAGCTTTATATTTTTCAAGTGCTTCATTTTTCTCAACAAGAACCTGCTGTTCTATCTTCTTGCCGTGAATTATTGAAACAACTGTCTCCAGCGCTCTTTTCATTCCCGCAGCAGTTCCGTTGAAATCTGTGGCCCCTGCTTCAACCTTTCTTTTCCCGTCAACATAAATGTAGTTAACTGTCAGGGTGAATATACCGGCGAAATATTCAACAGCAGGGACAACTATAACATCCGCCTTGAATGCTTTACCTATTTCTATCTGGCAATCCATCTGAGAACATGCTGTCCACTCCTTTGACCGTTTTCTGGCATCAGTCACAGCAGCGTCTGCAATAACCGTATATTTCCCCACACTGCTTAAAAGCTTTATGACATATTCCTTAGATCCTTTTACAACATCAGGATGTATCTTCCCTGTCTTGTCGGCTATATCCATCACAACAAGCGTTTCAGCGAACATGCTCAGAGAAACAAACACGACAAACAGAAAAACAAAACCTTTTAACCTTTTAGAGAACCTCATATTTTTCCTCCGATCACGACACATTATCGGATTAAATATACTATAAAGTCATATCTATTCAATAAAATTCTTATCAGGACGCAATTGTATGTTTTTTTATAAGCCGGATAAGAAATTCATAGTCAACCGGCTTGACAGCATGATCATCAAAATCCTGTGAAAGAAATTCACTTTCATTTCCTGTTGAAAAATAGGCGGTCAATGCCACAATAGGCGTTCTTTTCACCTTGTTCTCCTCAATTTTTCTCATCTTGGCAGCTGTTTCGATACCATCCATTCCTGGAAGCTGTATATCCATAAGAACAATATCAAGATCGTCATGCTCGCCGAAATATTTGACCGCTTCAAACCCATCCGAAACACAGACAGTTGTTATTCCCCTTAGTTCAAGCATTTTTGACAGAACCATTTGATTTATCCTGTCATCTTCGACAATAAGGACCTTTATTTTCCTGGTCATAAAGATATTCTCCGAAAATACAAACTGAGTATAGCATTTATCAAAAATACAGGCAAGATAATTACCTGCTTGATTTTAAAAAAATATTAAGTTAACATCCGTTGTATTAATTGTGTGTCTTACAGTGATGAAAAAGGTTTTTCTGTTTTTATATATTTTTCTGTTTTCGACAATAAGTGCGGAAATCAATGGTCCGTTCAAAAATCTCATACATAGAAGCTGGGGATCAGATGAAGGACTTCCGCAAAACTCAATTTACACTATCTTTCAGGATTCGAAAGGATTTGTCTGGATAGGAACCGCTGAAGGTCTTGTACAATTTGACGGATCGTCATTCAAGCTTTATGACAAATATGCCTCTTCGGCATTTAAAAGCAATGTCATACTTGCAATATACGAATCTGATGACAAGTGTCTTTACATCGGACTTCGCAACGGCGGTCTCGTAAAAAAATGCGGGGAGAATTTCAAACAGTTTTCTGTAGATGAAGGGCTTACATCCAATACGGTAACTTCCATTGTACAATCCGGTAACAAGCTTTATCTTGGAACATTCGGTGGAAAAATATCAGTAATGCAGGGCGATTTGATAATACCTTTTCCAAAAAACAGCTTCATTCCGGATTCGTTCATACACGACATGGCCGTATCTTCCGACGGAGTGCTTCATGTTGCTACAGATGACGGACTGTACGCTATAAATAAAGATAAGGTGACCCGTTTCGGAATTGATGAAGGACTTCCTGAACAGAAGATCCGCAACATATTTTTTGATTCCGGAAAAAATCTCTGGGTCGGCACAAGTGACTCAGGTATAGCCGTTTTCCGTAACGATGGAGTTACCGTCTACAATAAAAAGAACGGTCTTGCTTCAGACAGAGTTTTTGCAATTTCTGAAGATAGCGAAGGAAAAATATGGGTAGGAACGGTCGGAGGAGGCATCTCCGTTATTGACAAAGGCAAGATCTCCAACTTCAGCAAAGATGACGGTCTCACTTCAGATATTGTCAGAGTCCTTTTCAAAGACAGAGAGAACAACATGTGGGCCGGAACATTCGGCGGCGGTTTGAATCTTTTCAGAAAAGGTGTTTTCAGTTCAATATCATCAAATAACGGTCTGAGCGACAATGTAATATTCGCCCTTCTTGAAAGTTCAAACGGTGACATTTATGCAGGAACATACGGAAAAGGTCTCAACATCATCAGTCCTGACGGAACTGTAAAAATATTTAACTCCTCAAACGGTCTTTCGGGCGACATTCCTGGAGCCATTCACGAAGACCGCAGCGGCAGGATCTGGGTGGGTTCATACGGAACAGGTCTTGACATCATTGAAAAGAACGGAAAAATATCGCATTTCGGTCATAAGGACGGGCTTGAAATGAACACTATTGTCTCAATATTTGAAGACAGTAACGGAACAGTTTTTCTGGGCGGATTTGACAACTCTTTGACTTTATTCAAGAACGGGGCTTTTCATTCTTTTTCAAAAGAGGGGCTGCTTAAGAACAGAACGGTATGGGCAATAACACAGGGGATCGACGGATCAATACTTCTCGGAACTGACGGAGCAGGTATAGTTAAAATGAAAGATAACGAGTTCACTGTTCTGGACAGGGAAAGCGGACTCAGCGACAACAAGATCACTGCAATACACAAAGATAGTGAAAACATTATCTGGGCTGGTACTTACGACAACGGCATAAACATAATCACTCCTGAGGGAAAGATATCTCATGTAAAAAAAGAGGACGGGTTATTTGATGATACAATATACTCCCTTGTCGAAGATGACGAAGAAAAGCTCTGGATGAGTTCCAATAAAGGCCTTTTCTATGTTGCAAAACAGGATTTGCTTGATCTTGCCGAAAAGAAAATTTCCTCTGTAAGATCAAAAGTTTTTTCATGGAAGGACGGTATGCCTTCAAATGAATGCAACGGCGGATTCCAGAAAGCCGGAATAAAAACCCGCGACGGACGGCTGATGTTCCCTACGATCAAGGGAATCGCCATCATGGACCCGTCAATTAAAAAGGAGATGCCGTTTATTCCGCATCCTGTAATAACTTCTGTAACGGTTGACGGAAAAAGAGTGGAAAATGTTTCACGCATAGTCCTTGAGCCGGGAGTTTCCAAAATAAGGATGGAATATACAGCCCCTTTTTTTTCAACTCCCCAGAAAATAGAGTTCAGATACAAACTTTCCGGGTTTGACAAGAATTGGATATATGCAGGAAAGTCGAGGTTTGCGGAATACATGAACCTTAACCCCGGAGAGTATGTTTTTGAAGTGAGTGTGTCTGATATGGACGGCAACTGGAATGAAGGAACGGAAAAGATCTCAATAATTCAGGAACCTGCATTCCACCAGCACATGCTGTTCAGATTACTGATGCTGCTCATTGCAGGTGTTCTTATCTACATCCCGGTAAACAGAAAGATCAGGAGAATGAAAATAAAGAATGAGGAGCTTAGTGACAGAATAACCGAGACAGAAGAGGAGATCAAGCAGATAAGCGAGGAGCTCGAATCAAAATATGCTTCAAGCAGTCTGAACGAAGAAGATATGAATTTTTATAAGGAAACTCTTGAAAAATATATGAAAAGTGAAAAACCTTATCTTGACAACGAACTCAGCATCAGAAAACTCGCTCAGCAGCTTGAAATGCAGCCGCATCACCTTTCACAGGTCATCAACAGCGGATTTGACAACAATTTCTATACATATATCAACAACTACCGGATAAATGAAGTTATAGACCTGATGAAGGATCCTAAAAGAAAGCACCACACGATCCTTGCCATCGCCTATGATTCCGGATTCAAATCAAAATCATCGTTCAACACAATATTCAAAAAAATGACAGGAAAAACCCCGAGCGAATTCAGGGATGAACTGGACGGAAAATCCTGATATCAGTTGATTTGGGAACAATTTCAGATTTTCTTCATCTGATTAATTTGCTTTATTATTTTTCTTGAAGACTGGATAGATTGATCAGCTAAGAATCCATGATAACTGTCAGAAAAAACATAGTCAGCAGTTACACGTCTTTGCTTAAGTCTGTAAAGATCATCAGCAATCTTTTTTTCATTTGTTGAATTTCGAGATCTATAAAATTCAATTAAAGCTTTATGTACATTTTTTTCTGGTTTCTCATAATTTAAAGAAGTCAAAGCATATTCTAAAGATACCTGATAGGCAGCATAGTAAGCTCTACTTGTCGCTGACCTAAGAGCTGCATCAGGAAATCCAGAATCATTTGCTTTTTTAAAAAGAAAATCTGAGATATTTAGAAAATCTTGCCAATTAAATGTCATTTATAAGAAATATCGTAGTTAAATAAATTTCTAAACTGTTCGCTTTGGCGCAAATGCCACTCATGATCGATTTCATCAACTATTGCCATCGTTCTTTCAACAGAAAGATTGGAATACACAGTAAGAAAAATTCCGTCTTCATCCCCCTCTTCCGGATCATTTGGAATCTCCAGAGTGTAATCATCAATATTTCCACATTTTTCTTTTATTTTCAGTAAACCAATCACAAGTGTCCACAACATTTCAGTTTTTTCGAATTTTGAAAGAATCAGATTTATATCTTTATTTTTTAAACCGATTTCAAAAAACATCTGCTTCAAAAGAGTATCAATACCGATGTCCACTGTGTCTTTAATTTTCTCATTTAACACATTTATGATTTTATTAGTAAACTCGTTTCCAAGTTCATTTGATTCTTCTAAAAAAGAATCTGTTTTGTATTTAGAGATATCAGGATGAGTTTCATTTAAAGTAGATTCCGGTTCACTAAATGAAAAATCCAAGAACAAGGGATCAGTGTTTTGTTCAATATTATTAAGAAAATTCATATTTTTTGCCCTTCCCACATTTTTTCAAAATCCTCTACTATCTTTTTAGAATGTTCCATGCTTTCACGCCACTTTAAAAGATTCTTTTCAACTGCATTCTTTTTCTCCTCAACTTTAAGGTCTTCAGGAACTTCAAAATGGAAATTAAAAGTTAATGCAAGTAAATCTTTGGGCGGATTGTCTTTTGTTTTCCGTGGCTTGATATCAAGTTTAAGCCGCATTTCTTTAAAATCTTTTGAGCAATAAAATCCGAATTTTGAATCAGGAGTATGAAAATGTTCTTTTACTACAGTATTTTCAGAACATATAAAAAAATTGCGACTCTTTTCAATATATTTTTCATTATCTGAAAACTCAAAAAGGTATGTTACATTTGCGCCAACAGCAGAATATTCAATGTTTAAAAGGTTTTTAACAATTTCACCGACAACCCTTTTAATTATGCTCTCATTTGTTTTATAATCATCTGATTTGAGAACGACTTGAACTCTTTGAGGCAAAACCAACAAATCAAATAAGCTTGTTGATACAGTTGAAAGCTGTGGAGCAAATATTTGCTTGTCAATATTTTCAGAGAACTCCTCTTTTTTTATTATTTCTTTTTCAGCCAACCATATTTGATTAAAAAGAGTTGGCATAATATTCTTCCCCAAAACAACAACACTCTCGTTTTCTTTTATTGCTTTCATTCTTTCACTCTCCAAAACAAGTTGAAGTTAAATAACACAGCCATATATTATAGTCAATTTTCTTTAAACTGCACCCATTTTTTCTTTTTTTCAATCTCAGATAATTTTCAGCAGTTCCAGCGGATGCTCTATCAACAGATCGGCTCCCGCATTTTCAAGGTCTTTTTTATTGCCGAATCCCCAGAGACATCCGACTGCAAAAACCCCTGCATTCTTGCCGGTTAATATATCAGCTGTCATGTCGCCGACAAAAATTGTTTCTGTGAGAGGAATCCCTGTAATTTCAGCTATTTCAAAAACACCGGCAGGGTCTGGCTTCAACGGAGTATGCGGTCTGTCACCTATCACCGCTTCAAACCTATGGTCCACAAGAGCTATTTGAGCGTTAACAACTGCATAATCATGCTCCTTGTTGGTAAGTATGGATATCTTTATCCCTTTTGAAACAAGCACTTTGAGCAGTTCGTCAACACCTTCATAGGTTTTTATCGTTGAGACATCCTCGCTTTTATATTTTTCAAGCACTTTTGAAAGAACATCTGTTATTACAACTTCATCGGTTCCCGCAGGAAGTGCCCTCGTTACGCACTGCTTCATTCCGTCACCGACAAAATTAAAAAATTCGTCGAATTTTCTTTCAGGATATCCTTCGCTTTTAAGAACGGAGTTGTTACACTTGACTATCATTTCCATTGTGTTGAGCAAAGTTCCGTCCATATCAAATATCACCGATCTTACTTTCATTATTAGTTCTCCATTTTACGGATGTTTTTCAGTTTACGAGAAATTCCCAGAGCGGTCCCCGTTTGCCGCGGCTTTTCATTTTTTTAAGTATCTTTGAATGGTCCTCATCGGGAAAAACCCATTTTCTACCTGTTGCGACCGCCTGATCTTTAAGTTTTTTCATTGAAAGATCAACACCGTCTGCAAGATAATATTTTGATTCCATAAGATCATCATCAGCTGTTATTACCCCTTCATTAAGAGCAATTTTATAAAGCGGTGTATGAGGATAAATTCTCATCCCGATAAACGGAAAAAAGACTGTCCACGGAAGAAGTTTTGACCTTTCAAAAGTTTGCTCAAGAGTCTCTTCGGTTTCTCCATATCCGCCCAGAATAAGGAAATGTGCATTGTAAATTTTAAGTTCACGACACATCTGAGTGTAGTTTTTTATATCTTCAAAAGAGAACTCCTTGCCGTAACTTTTAAGCACCGGGTCGCTGAACGATTCCGTTCCGAATTCAATGTGGGTAAGTCCGCTTTTCTTATAAAGTTCAAGGTCTTCAAAACTTGTTCCCGCAGGCCTGAAATATGCACCCCATTTGACCTTAATATCATTCTTTATTATCAATTCAGCAAGTTCCCTGTTATATTCCGGGTTCATGTTAAAGACCGAATCGGTGAAAAAGAAATAATCAAGCCCTTTTTCAACAGATCTTTTTATCGTTTCAACAACATTATGCGGCTCAAGGGCTCGCACTTTTTTCCCCTCGATAACGGGATACGAGCAGTAAACACAGTGGAAAGGACAGCCCCTTTTTGTCTGAACATTCATCATCCCACTGTTCAGCCAGTAGAAATCACTGAGTTTTTCATCAATGTCAAATGATATGCCTTTATAATAATTTGTCCTGGGATTGACAATCACTTGACCGTCTTTCAAATAGACAAGCCCTTCAATTTCTTCAATATTACCATTGCCTTTGACTGCATTGATAAGCTTGCAGAACGGCTCTTCTCCTTCTCCAGTCACGCCGAAATCGCAATCAAGATAGGAAAAAAGTTTCTGCGGGTATATCGAAAAACCGGCTCCTCCGACAACTATCACACTTTTTGAAACACTTCTCACTGTCTTAACCAAATCTCTATAATCATTAACAAAATTCTTCTCGTGATAGAGATTAACATTGTCAATGTTCCTTAGGCTTATCCCTGTAAAATCGGGTTTAAGTTTAGTCACATAAGAAGCAAGACCATCCGTCCCGTCAATGTTCATATCATATATCGATATCTCCACACCATTGAATTCATTGCGTAAAGCTGTAGCAAGATAAGTCAGAGCAAGTGGATATACCGGATACGGCTCTGTACATGTGTTTGCTGAAATGAGAAGAACTTTCATTGCTGAATTTTCCAGAAAGAATGATAATTAAACCACTGCAGAGGGAATTTTTTCATGACATTTTCAAGTGAAACCGAATAATCTGCCATCATCTGGGGCAGGTTGTCATAAACTTTTGCCTCTGTAGCATAAAAACTGTATTTTGTCCTTCCTGTTTTCATTACAAACGTGAAAGACGCAGGAACTTTAAATTTCTTTGCCAGTTCAAAAGGGCCGACCGGAAAATCGGCTTTAAGCGACATAAACTCAATTTCCGCAATCCTTGACCCTTGAATAAAACGATCCCCGTGAAGACAGACAACTTCCTTATTTTTAAATGCTTTCACCAGATCAAGAAGATAATCCATTCCCTGATTCATTGCTATTATGTTGACATTCTCGCCACCTGAGGAACTTTTGATGAACTGCTTTATCTTTTCACTTTCGACATCGAGCATGACGATGTTCACTTTGTTTTTATTAAATCTGTTTAGAAACGCCTGGGCAACCTGCCAGTTGCCGACATGGGCACTTATCATCAGGCAACCATCAGAACTTTCAACACTTTTGCGAAGTACCGGTTCATCTTCAAAGTTGAATTCGAATTTATGAGCCATCCCCATAACGACAGCCATTCTGTCGATAATTGATTCCCCGAGTTCAACAAAGTTCAGATAGATAGAAAAACAGCTCCTCAGAAATCCGTATCCATGAACATTTCTGAAATAAAAATAAAGGTTCTTTACCGATGACGGAGCGGTAAAAACAAAATAGAGTGCGACAAAACGGAGAATGAAATAGGCAAGATGTATACCACCGTATTTTAAAAAAAGATTGAAAAGATAATATCCTGTTCCGCCACCGCGGCTTTTTCCAGACCAGCCGGACATTTAATTGAATTACTCAGTAATATTGAGCTTTTGACAGACATATTCGAAGAAATCACCGAAAGTCTTAATGTTTACAAAATCTTTTGCTTCAACTTTAAAACCGAAGTTTTTCTCAATGATAACAACAAGGTCAACAAGATCAAGACTGTCAAGATCAAGTGTCTTCATCAACTCGGCTTCCGGCTTTATGACTTCCGGCTCAACTTCAAATTCTTCACTCATAAAACTAATGATCTTCTCAATGATCTCGGCTCTTTTCATAACTTGCTCCAAAAAAAATTATTTAACGAACTTCCTTAAAATCAATGTTGAGTTTGTTCCGCCGAAACCGAATGAATTACTTAACACCGTGTTAACTTTCATTTCAACGGTCACCGGTGTTATGTTCAGTGGTTTCGCCTCTTCACCCGGCTGCGAAAAGTTTATGTTGGGGGCAACAAAATCGTTATGCATCATTATAACTGAATAGACTGCTTCGCTTGCTCCCGCCATCCAGCACTCATGCCCTGTCATTGATTTTGTGCTCGAAACATATGGCTTGTGCTCACCGAATGCAAGGTCTATTGCTTTCGCTTCGTTCATGTCACCGACCGGAGTTGCTGTAGCGTGTGCGTTGACATAATCTATATCCCTCAGATCAAGACCGGAATCTTTTATGGCCATGTTCAGAGATCTAAAAGGTCCATCAACGTTGGGAACAGAAATATGGCTTCCATTTGAAGAAAAACCGTAACCGATCACTTCTGCAAGGATGGGAACTCCCCTTTTAACAGCACTTTCGTAACTTTCAAGTATCAAAGATGCCGCTCCGCCGCTTGGAACAAGTCCGTCGCGATCTTTGTCAAATGGTCTGCATGCTTTTTCCGGTTCTGATTCTCTTGTCGAAAACGCGCTGAGTCCGTCAAAACTCGCCATTGAATGGTGGTTCACTTCCTGTGCTCCGCCGCACAGAACTATTTCCTGCAGACCCGATCTTATCATCAGATATCCAAGTCCGATCGCATGAGAACCACTTGCACAGGCACCGCTGATGGTGAAGTTTATACCACGGAGTTTAAATATCGTTGCAAGATTCATTGTTACAGTTGAATTCATTCCCTGAAAAATAGCACCACTGCCAAGAAGCATGGTATCTTTCTTTTCTCTCATAATATCTGCGGCATCAATTACAGCTTTTGCAGAACTGTCATTGCCGTAAAGTATCCCCACTTCATTTTTTTCAAGAAAATCCATATCAATTTTTGCATGTAAAAATGCCTGATCAGTTGCGGCATAAGCATAAATTCCTTCATCAGCCATTCCGACCCTTTCTCTTCTTGAAACCTTCCCTTTAATGTCAGGCATATCAACTTTTCCAGTGAGAGCACTTCTGAAACCGAGTTGCTTTCTTTCAGGATCAAAAACAATACCGCTTTTTCCTTTGAAAAGAGAATCCCTGACCTCATCAATCGAATAACCGATGCAGGAATGGATCCCCATGCCTGTAACAACCACTCTTCTCATATATAACCCCTTGAATTATGTATACAATCCGCCATTAACCGAAATAACTTCACCCGTAATGTAAGAAGCAGAATCCGACACAAGGAAAGAGACCACATTTGCAACTTCCTCAGGTTTTCCGAACCTTCCAAGCGGGATCAGTTTCCTGAAATCAGACTCGTTTATCCCCTCTATCATTTCTGTGTGAATAAATCCGGGGGCGACAACATTTACTGTCATTCCTCTTCTTCCTACTTCCTGAGCAAGCGCTTTTGTCGCACCTATCATCCCTGCTTTTGAGGCAGAATAGTTCGTCTGTCCCGGAAGTCCTTTTATTCCTGAAAGACTTGCAATGTTCACTATCCGGCCCGATTTGTTGTACATCATCTCCTTTATTACTGAGGAAGTAACTGAATAGAAAGAATTGAGGTTAGTGTTGATAACTGAATCCCACTCTGAATCATCCATAGACATAAGCAGATTGTCCTTTCTTATTCCTGCATTATTTACAAGAACTTCAATGAATTTTTCAGGATTTGCCGCTTTCCAGCCGTCAATGACCGTTCTCACTTCACCGCGGTTTGCGACATCAAATTTCAGCAACTCACCGCTTCCGCCGTTTTCTTTAATAATTTCAAGTGTTTTTGTTGCTTCAACATCATTGCTGCGGTAATTTATTATCACATGGAGACCGTCACTGGCAAGTTTAAGCGAAACTGCTTTTCCTATTCCTCTTGATCCTCCGGTAACAAGTGCAATTTTCATATCATCCTCAAACTGTAAAATCGTTGTTGTAAATATGTTCCTTCATGCTGCTGATCTGTATATATTTCGGAGAATC
>Ga0116183_1002834_pt1 | contig 18212 bp, 16 predicted proteins | sample AD_UKC078_MetaG_FD_89753 | JGI IMG/M metagenome (GOLD analysis project Ga0116183, IMG submission 89753) | Active sludge microbial communities of municipal wastewater-treating anaerobic digesters from USA - AD_UKC078_MetaG | ecosystem: Engineered > Bioreactor > Anaerobic > Digestate | place: USA... | reverse complement strand
TTTTTAGAAATTTCTGCAACTTCAGAAATAGTTTTCTCTCCATTCTGAAACTTAGTTAAGCTCTCATGAACTGTTTTTCTGACAAAACGATCAAACGGTAATATTCCTGTTTTCTTCATTTTCCTCCTCCTATTTTCTCCAAAGGTATGTTTTATCCCAAATTTGTCATTAGGGTTTTTCTACAGATAATATAACAGGCCAGTGAAAGAGGTTTGTTCTCTCCCAGAGACCCATGAACCAGCTTCTTCTTTTCATGGCAAGGGCAAGCTTGAGGATTCTCCGGTTGCCATGCTGTGTCATATACGATCCGATACCAAAGAGTTTGTATCTGAGCGTTTTTAAGCGATGGTCTGTCGCTGTTTTCAAGACAGCCTGCCTGAAGAGGCTCATGAGATTATGCGCCATAATCACCCAGTTAAGGGCAGCCTCAGTAGCAAAGAAATCATGGACATTGAAGCTGTCCACTCCGAAGTCTTCTTTCAGCTCTTTAATCCGGTTTTCAGCATCTGAGCGTTCCCGGTAGAGGTCCCATACCGCCTTTGCAGGCAAGGAAAGGTTTGTCACAAAGAGGCTATAGCGGTAATTCCGGTAGATCTCTTCTTCCCCGAATAAGCGCAGCTGTTTTCCTGTTGCCTTTGGTCTTCTCGATATCTCCTGTCGCACAATGATGAATCGTCGCTGTCTGTCCCAGTCGGGGCTTTTATGCAACGTTTCTGCGATCTCGATTCCATCATCCAGCGTAAGATAGGTTTTTGTCCTTGCCATGGCAAGTTTTAAGGGTCTATAGAATTTTGCCGCTATAATGTAGTTGGTAGTCCTGTCTTCCAGGTATTCAAGAATCTTTCCATCGTAGAACCCGCTGTCTGCCCGAAGAAGTCTTATCCTCTTTCCACGCAGCCTCTCAAAGGTGTTCTCCATGAATCCATAGATGTTGTTTGTTGTGTGGGTATTCCCGCTTCGCAGCCAGAAGTTTACCGCCATACGGAGTTCGCCGATAAAGGCGACGAGAGGATGGTGGCTGTTGCGTCCCGGTTTCCTGGGGTTGTATCCCTTTTTTGCTCCCTGCTGGTCACCATAGCGTGTAACAATCGTGGAATCTACGTCAAGCGTGTAATTATCAAAATGCATCTGGTGATAGAACCAGGAGAATAACGATGTAAATACCCGCTGGTTGTCGGCCTGTCCGAATTTCTTGAAGTATCTCTGGAATGACTTGTGTCCCGCCATCTTCTTCCAGCCGAACATCTTCCGGATGACCCGGTCGTGCCGCGTCACTTCAAGGTGCTCATACCGGTTGGCTCCACTTAAGACGCTGACCCAGAAAGTAATGATAAGCTGCACAGGGCTGTATCCTCTATTCGAATGCTGAACGGGAAGCCCGATATTTTGCAGGATTTCGTTGATTCCGGTTCTCCTGATGATTTCCTTCATAAGGATCATTCCGCCCCAGGGGGTGATTTCTTTATCGGTGAACTCGATTTTCAAATCCATAGTTTCTGGCACCCTTTGCGTATTCTGAAACCGGCAGTGTGATGCTATGGTTAAATCTGATAATCCTGTATCATCACAGCATGTTATATATCATCTTTTCTAATGGCGGTCAGTAGAAAACTGGGGCAATGACAAATTTGGGTTTATCTGAGTTTCATAACAACAGTCTTCATCCCTTTGTTTGATTTTACTTTTCTCATAGAGAACGTCCTCTACTGGCAGTCATCAGGAAACAAAAAAACCGTCCACATCAGGGACGGTCTTATATGACATACGATTCTTGAAGAGCGTATCTTTCGAAGCCCTTGCTTCGCTCATCATCCCGTTTTCACGGGATCAGGCACCGCAGCGTCTCCTCGCTCGGTTGCCGAACCCTTTAGGGTTGCTCCTGATGCTGGTTATATTTTAATCGATTTTTCCTCTAGAATCAAGCCAGACATTTGCTCGCAGATTTCATTTTTATTAATTATCAGATATTGGATTCTTTCTCCTAGTATCATAGCGGACATTGAAGAATATCATGCTTGTTCATGTAAATGACTTTCCATAAACAACTGGCGAACAATTTGTATTCAAATTGACCAGTACAAGCGATACTGCCCCACCCCCTTTCCTTCCGCGTGGGTATCACACACACATAAGCCCCTCTAAAATTTTTTGGGGAAAAATTTGCAGTCTCGGCTTCTGCCCTTCCTCCATCTACCCGAAAAAAAGTCTTGGTCATTGGACTATTACTCCGGCATTTAAACATATCAACCAACTTCATGCTGCATAGGCCACCGCCTGATGTTCAAAGTATTTCTTCACATGGTGGGGTCTCTTTACCAGTGTTCGCATAAACGATTCGGTTTTGTGCTTCAGGTCTTTCACGGTTTCAGCTTGTGTCCCGGAGTGAACCCTGTTCTTCAGGTCATTATTCAGGTATTCATCGGGGTTGAGTTCGGGAGAGTATGAGGGAAGATAGAAGACCGCTATGCTGTCCTTCTTCTTTTCAAGCCATTCGGCAACAGCCTTGCTGTGGTGTGCCTTCAGGTTGTCCAGGATCAGATACACCTTTCTTCCGGCGTCTTTGATGAGTCGGGTCATAAAACCAATGAGCCGGGAAGAGGTCATGGATTCTCGATAGATCATGAACCTGACCTTTCCTTCGTTATTGATGGCGGAGATCATACTGATACGCTCCTTTTTGGAGGATATCCTAAGAACCGGTTTTATTCCCTGAGGAGAATAGCCGCGGGCACGGTTGGCTTCATTCTGGATGCCTGTCTCGTCCCCCCAGAGAATCTCCGCTTTCTCCTTCTTCGCCTGCCTGGCTATGCGGGGATAGTCTTCTTTGAGCCATTGCTCCATTGCTTCCGGTTTCTGCTCCCGGGCCTTCTTAACGGGTTTCTGGGGAGTAAAACCCCACCGGGAGAGATACATGCCGACGGTCCGTATGGGCATATCGATCGTGTATTTTCTTTTGATAAGTTCCTGTACTGCTTTTCTCGTCCAGAGAGCAAAAGGGAACTTGAGCTGATCGGGGGTCTTGTCAATAATGAGCCGCTGAATCTCTCTCTCCTGATCCTCCGTAAGGGTCCTCTTCTGCCTGTGACGGCGTCCCCGTGTGCCCGGCTCGATGGCTTTGCTGCCTCCTTTCTGGTAGCTCTGCCATATTCTGCTTGCATGGTACACGCTGATGCCGACGCCTTGCGCTACCATCTCATTTGAAAGCCCTTGCTTTCTGAGACGAATCACCTGTTTTCTGATCTCGTATTGTACTTCCGGACTGTGTGTGCGAGCGTCTATCTTTTCCATGTATGGAGTCTATCACAAAACGAACTACATTGCTATGTATATTTGCCGTGGTAATATCAGCAATATGCAAATGATTGCGGAGGCTTTAGACCTAATTCTTTCTTAGGACAAAAAGGTTCGTCGTAGAAACGAATTTCACCGATTTTGATTGCATGACCCTTTATCAAACCGCTGAAATAATCATAAAAATAGTCCTCGCTAATACCTGCATACTTTCTGGTTCTTTTCCAGAGCGTATCTAATGGTTCACTAATAACTTCAACTACATCAAATTCGGCCACGACCCTTCGGATTGGTGTTGAAACGTAGAGAAGTACAACATCAACTTTTCGTGAAAAAATGGTGCGACGAAATTCGTATTTCTTCTCACCAATAAAAATTTGGTTAGCGTGTCGAGGCTTAATCGACAATAAGATACGGGTCTGCCTCAGAAAGCCTTAGGATGGTTTCAAATTTGTCATTGCTTATCCTTTCAAAGCCCCTTGGGGCCGAATCTACATCGGCTATTACACCATGTTCAATCAGCGTGTTCATGTTTGGGCGTTTCGGGAGAGAATATGAATACAAGAAATCAACGATAAATGGTTTTTTTTGATTATATCGCCATTGATTCCGAAGCTCATTGTCAGAGAACACACTTCTCTTCCTGCAAAGACTAATGAAGTGATCTTCGTTTTGTATGTTCTTATGAACCTCCTCAATAACACCTACCGTTGTCACAACTGATAGATATCTACCTCCGGTTCGGTAAAAAACGATACTATCACCAGAAACCAAGTCTTGAAAGTAGGATCGGGAAACATACACTTTGCGAATAGAATTTCTATGCGGCTGATCTTCAACAAAATTTGCCGGTGATTCTGTCTTCAAAATTGAGTCTGGCAGCAATTCAGTATGGTACCGTGGCCATATGGGTACGAGAAAGGCACGAGTGGAACGACTAACAAACGGAAAGAACAAACGAGGGCTATCCGCATTGAATCGTGGTCTCATATCTCGGACATACACTCTTTCACTTCCATAAGGATTTTTCTTCAACCCGTGCAGGAAGAAGCCAAAGTCTTCAAGCAAGTTGATGAGCCGCTCCTCCTCGGCGCTATTTGGAAATATCGTGACATAGATTTCATCAACACGTTGCCTAATTGCGTTATCAAAGACTATCTTTAAAAATCTTTCACCTAATTTGAATCCATTAAGCTCTACTTTAAACGTGCCAATTTTCATACGGCGGTTAGGTTGGAACTGTGGCAATATATCAGGATAAGGCTCTCGATTGTCTTCGATTTTGAGATAGAGGAAGGCCAATAATTTGCCTCCATCATCGTAACAGACATATGCAGGTTCATCGCTCTTACGATTAAACCACTTATTAAACTCGGGGTATTCTAAACGAAAGCTATCAAAAAATTCATCACCGATATCTACATTACCAAAAAGGGTTTTCTTAACCGATAGTACCTTGTATACAATGAATTCCGGGTTTTCGGCAACGACCTTTTCAAGAAATGAATCAATAGTAAAGATTCTGTCTGCAATACCAAGAAGACCGGCTTTTCGAGCAAGCCCACGGTCTTCAGTAATAATGAAATCCACCCTCTGTGTATACAATTCATTAAGTATTTTGCTATCATTTCTATCGTTTTCATCGACATCAACTGAATCTATCAAACGTTGGATTTCAGGAACCAATGGTGCGAGTGTTTTTATTACCTGATAAGATGCAATTTTGGCGGCAAATGCTTGGCGAACTTTTTCATCTTTGTGATTTGCGATCTCATTAATGCTTATCGGATGGACACATTTATCAAATCTGAGTCGATCTAACCAATTAAAGAGGAGTCCGACATCCTGATGAACTACGACAGGTGCCTCTCTGTGAATGATAATGTTGGTATCAAGAAGAACCTTCATCATACATCTCTATCTAAGCATTAGCGTTTAATGTTTAGGCCAAGTTGCAGTAAGATATTACACTCATCCAACAGTCACGACAAGTATTTTCATATCTTTTAGCTATAACTATGAATCCCCAATGTACCCCTTTATCTTTTGAGCCTTATTATCCCCTAATTGCGCCGCTACCTTGATATTTTCCATAGCAAGCGCCATGTTACCTATAATGCCAAACACGGCACCTCTAAAGCTGTAATTTTGTGCATCTTCAGGATCAAGTTCTATTGCTCTGTTTAAATCTTCGATGGCTTCTTTATACTTTTCAATCTTAGAGTAGCAGTACCCACGCATGGTGTAAAAACCTGCTAAATTAGGATCAAGGGTAATGGCCTCATTGAAGGCTTCTATGGCTTCATCATAGAGATCAGAGATCATAAGGGCGTAGCCACCATTGAACCATCCAACGGCTTTTAGTTCTTCGTCTGTGTATTTGCCCATGATTACTTCTCTTGAATCATATTAACATGATATCACGAATGTTCTTGTCGTTCAGTCATTAATGGGTGTAATATTTAAAAAAGACAAATTGAAGCGATGATTGTTTTTTAGGGGGAACCACTATTAACGAGTATTCTCGTGTAAAGCATACAAATAGCTGAGAGGCAGATATATGGCAGGAAATCATAATGAAATAGAGAAAAAACTTTGGGAAGCGGCTGATCAACTTCGGGCAAACTCTAAACTTAAATCATCGGAATATTCTATACCGGTACTTGGCCTTATTTTCCTTCGCTATGCAGACCATAAGTTCAGCGTACTCGATGCAGAGCTTAAAAAGGGTAAGGTAGAATCCGATAGCAGAGTCGGTATCACCAAGACTGACTATCAGGCAAGAGGGGTTCTCTATCTTCCCGAGAATTCCCGGTTTTCCTATCTTCTGAATCTCCCTGAAGATGAAAACATGGGCAGGGCAATCAATGAGGCCATGAAAGCTATCGAGACGGAGAACGAGGATTTAAAGGATGTTTTGCCAAAGACCTATGCACGCCTTGATAACGATGTTCTTGTCGCCCTCATTAAGAACTTCTCAAGCATCCCCATGGACACGGAAGGGGATGTATTTGGCAAGATATATGAGTATTTCCTCGGGAAATTCGCCATGGCGGAAGGGCAACGTGGCGGTGAGTTCTTTACCCCCACTTCCATAGTCAAGTTGATCGTTGAAGTTATCGAACCCTACCACGGAAGGATGTATGACCCTGCGGGCGGCTCAGGCGGTATGTTTGTCCAGAGTGCAAAGTTCGTGGAGCGGCACAAGAAGAATCCCGGCACAGAGATCGCCATTTACGGGCAGGAGAAGGTTGCCGAAACTGTTCGTCTCTGTAAGATGAACCTTGCTGTCCATGGATTGTCCGGCGATATCCGGCAGGGCAATACCTATTATGAGGACATCCACAATTCCGTTGGAAAGTTTGATTTTACCATGGCTAATCCTCCCTTCAATGTGAATGGCGTAGATAAGGAGAAGATCAAGGATGATAAGCGGTTCTCTTATGGTATCCCAAAACCCGACAATGCCAATTATCTCTGGATACAGATATTTTTAAGCGCACTCAACGGCACGGGCAGAGCAGGCTTTGTCATGGCGAACTCAGCAAGTGATGCACGGCAGTCGGAACTTGAGATACGGAAACAGATGATTGAAGATCATGTAGTCGATGTAATAATAGCCATAGGTTCAAATTTCTTCTATACCGTTACCCTCCCCTGCACCTTATGGTTTTTTGATAAAGGGAAAAAGGAGACCACCCGGAAAGATACAATCCTTTTCATTGATGCACGGAACATATACACGCAGGTTGACCGGGCGCATCGTGAGTTCACTCCTGAGCAGATAGAGTTTATTGGTAACATTGTTCGCCTTTACCGTGGAGAAGGTGCTGAAACCGCAGGCGGAAGCAAGGAAATGACGGATACACAGTTTCCAGATAACAAATATCAGGATGTACCCGGACTCTGCAAGGTTGCCACAATAGATGATATCCGTGGACAGGGATATTCTCTCAACCCGGGAAGGTATGTGGGGGTTACAGAAAAGGCAGGGGATGATTTTGATTTTTATGAAAGATTGGAAGAACTAAATGAGGAATTAGAAATGCTCACTTCAGAAGCAAGGCAACTTGAGGATAAGATTGCTCAAGACATCACCAAACTTCAGGAGAAGTAATTAGCACAAAGGGCATCATATGAAAGAAATAGCAAAAGACTGTAAGCAAAATAAATTAGGTGATTATTTTCGCATCAAGCATGGGTGGGCATTCAAGGGAGAGTTTTTTGCAGAATCTGGACAATATATACTATTGACTCCGGGCAATTTTAAGCAAGATGGGGGGATAAAACTAAAGGAAACAAAAGAAAAATATTACCTCGGTGATTATCCACCAGAATATCTCCTAAAAAAGGGTGATTTCCTTGTTGTTATGACAGATTTAACTCAAAACGCACCTATATTGGGCAGTCCTGCTATCATTACGAAACACCACACATTTTTGCATAATCAGAGACTTGGGAAAATTGTACAACTTAAAGAGAATGAAATAGACAAGATGTTTCTGTATCACCTATTTAATTCTGAAATGGTTAGGTCTCAGATAAAGGCAAGCGCCACAGGTGCTACCGTCAAGCATACAGCCCCGGAACGCATCTATAATGTCGAGGTTGTTATCCCTCCTCTGCGAAGGCAAAACAAAATAGCCTCCATTCTCTCCGCCTACGATGATCTCATTGAGAACAATCTCCGCCGAATTAAGATTTTGGAAGAAATGGCAAAGACTATTTATGATGAGTGGTTCGTCAAGTTCCACTTCCCCGGCCACGAAAAGGTCAGGATGGTCGAGTCAGAATTGGGATTGATACCGGAGGGGTGGTCGTTAAATAGGCTTGACCAAATTGTTTCTTTACAAAATCAAGGAACAAGTGCCGGAAAACACTTACAGAAACTAATCTACCTTCCCATAGATTGCCTTCCTCGCAGAAGCCTTTTAGTGCAAGAAATAAAGCCTTGGACAGAGGCCCAAAGTAGCCTACAGCTTTTTTCGAAGGGGGATATTATTTTTGGCGCTATGCGACCTTATTTCCATAAAGTGGTGGTTGCTCCTTTCGATGGTGTGACTCGGAGAACATGTTTTGTTTTGAGAAGCATAAAACCGGAGTATCACGCATTTTGTGCCTTGACAATGTTTCAAGATTCCACAGTAGCATTTGCTAATTCACATAGCCAAGGCGCTACAATTCCTTATGCGGTCTGGTCAAACGCCTTTGATGGAATGATGGTGATAACCCCGACAAGAGCGTTAATCCTGCGCTTTCAAGATATTGTAGAGCCTATGCTTGCTGAAATATTCAACACATTTTTTCGCAATATGGTTTTGCGCCAAACCCGTGACCTCCTCCTCCCAAGGCTGATTAGTGGCGAAATAGATGTCGAGAACCTTGACGTAAAGATCGAGGAATAATGGGATTAAAAGACTACTCCGAAGATTTTCTCATTGAGCAACCCACTATTGAACTCTTTAAATCCCTCAACTACGATCATATAAACTGCTACAACGAGACATTCGGCAAAGGTGGCACCCTCGGCAGGGAAACCCCTGCTGATGTTGTGCTTGTTGATAGGCTTAAGAAATCCTTGGAGGCTTTAAATCCATCGCTCCCCAACGAAGCAATAACACTTGCCATCGAGGAACTCGTGAGAGACCGAAGCTCCCTCAATCCTGTTGCGGCGAACCGGGAGATTTACAAAATGCTCAGGGATGGGGTCAAAGTAAGTATCCGAAAGGATGAAGGTGACGAGGATACCGAGGTTGTAAAGATCATTGATTTTGCCAATCCCGAGAACAATGATTATCTGCTTACCTCTCAACTTTGGATAACCGGTGAAATGTACAAGCGCAGGGCAGACCTTGTTGGATTCATCAACGGCCTACCCCTCATCTTCATTGAACTGAAGGCTGTCCATAAGAAACTTGTGAATGCCTACAAGGATAACCTGACCGATTATAAATCCACCATACCGCAAATCTTCTGGTACAATTCCTTCGTTATCCTCTCCAATGGCTCTCAGAGCAGGGTCGGGAGCATCACGGCTGACTTCGAGCATTTCAGCGAATGGAAGAAGATCAACAGCGAAGGGGAGGAAGGGATTGTTTCCCTTGAGACCATCATCAAGGGACTTTGCGAAAAAGGCCGCCTTCTCGATATCCTTGAGAATTTCATCCTCTATCAGGATAGTGGCGGTTCTCTCGTCAAAATCCTTGCGAAGAACCATCAGTACCTCGGTGTCAACAATGCTATAGAATCATTCAAGGGGATTGTTGAGAACAAGGGTAAGCTCGGCGTGTTTTGGCACACGCAGGGAAGTGGCAAGAGCTTTTCCATGATCTTTTTCTCTCAGAAGATATTAAGGAAATATCCGGGCAATTGGACGTTTCTTATCGTTACTGACAGGAAAGAACTTGACGAGCAGATTTACAAAAACTTTGCCTCTGTTGGTGCTGTTATCGAAGCCGAGGTACATGCAGAAAGCAGGGAACATCTGAAGCAACTTCTCACAGAAGATCACCGGAACATCTTTACCCTTATTCAGAAATTCGGTACTGAGGGGGGTGAGGAATACCCCAAGCTCTCTGACAGGTCTGACATCATTGTTATCACGGATGAAGCCCATCGTTCGCAATACGACACCCTTGCAATGAATATGAGAACCGCCCTTCCCAATGCCGCCTTTATCGCATTTACCGGAACACCCCTCATGGTGGGCGAGGAACTTACCCGAAAGACCTTCGGCGATTATGTGAGTATCTATAACTTCAAGCAGTCTGTCGATGATGGTGCTACGGTACCACTCTATTACGAGAACAGGATACCGGAAGTACAGCTTAAAAACGATGACTTGAACGACGATTTCGAGCGCATCATTGACGAGGCTATGCTCAGCGAGGAACAGGAGAAGAAGCTCGAACGAGAATTTGCGAGAGAATACCACATCATCACAAGGGATGATCGGTTGGATAAGGTAGCCGTAGACATCGTGGAACACTTCATGGGAAGGGGCTATCAGGGGAAGGCCATGGTTGTCTCCATTGATAAGCCAACAGCCGTGAAGATGTATGACAAGGTGCAGAAATATTGGAAGGAATATATCAACAGCTTGAAGATGAAGGTGTCGTATGCGGTAAGCGGCAAGGAAAAAGAATCCCTACAGGAGACCATACGTTTCATGGAAGGTACCGACATGGCAGTTGTGGTCAGTAGCGAGCAGAACGAGATAGAGAAATTCAAAAATCTTGGGCTTGACATCACAAAGCACCGGAAAAGGATGATTAGTGAAGATCTCGCCACAAAATTCAAAAACCCCGACGATCCCTTTAGGATTGTCTTTGTCTGTGCTATGTGGATGACGGGCTTTGACGTGCAGAGCCTCTCAACGATCTACCTTGATAAGCCCATGCGGAACCATACTCTCATGCAGGCCATAGCCCGGGCAAACAGGGTATTCAAGGACAAGCCCAACGGTCTCATTGTGGATTATGTGGGCGTATTCAGAGATTTGCAGAAGGCGCTTGCAATCTATGGTTCATCGAGTGGTGGTGGTGTAAAAGAAGGCGAAATTCCCGTAAAACCGAAGGAAGAATTGCTCAAAGAACTTGAAAAGGCGGTTCATGAGGCAGTTACATTCTGCAAGGAAAAGACCGTTGATATTGATGCTGTCATTAAGGCAGGTAAGCTCGACAAGATAAAGCTCATTGACGAGGCAGTAGACAAAATCCTTGTGAGTGATGAATCGAAAAAGCAATATCTGCTTCTGGAGACAACAGTTAGGAATCTCTACAAGGCGGTGTTACCTGACCCCATGGCTCGGAAGTTTACGGAAAGATCGGTACTCCTTTATGTCATTGCCGAGAAAATACGCTCCCTCGATCCTGATGTCGATATCTCCGGCATAATGGGAAAGGTGGAAAAGCTCCTTGATGAATCCATAGAGGCTGAGGGCTATATCATTGAAGGTTCGCAGAAGCCCATTGATTTGACCCTCATAGATTTTGACGCATTGAAAAAACAGTTCTCCGAGAACAAAAAGCATGTGGAGACCGAGCGCTTGAAGGGGGCTATCAACAGCAAGCTCTCAAAGATGGTACGCTTAAACAAGACACGCATGAACCTCATGGAGAAGTTCCAACAGATGATAGAGGAGTACAATTCAGGAGCTATCAATATTGAGCTTTTCTTTGATAAGCTGATGGCCTTTGCCAAAGATCTCAACGAGGAGGAACGCCGGAAATTTGCCGAGAAGCTCGAATCAGAAGAAGAACTCGCAGTATTCGACTTGCTCCATAAACCTGATTTGACTGCAAAGGAAAAAACACAGGTAAAAGCGGCGGCAAAAAATCTTCTGAAGGTCTTAAAGAATGAAAAGTTCGTTCTTGATTGGAGAAAGCGACAGCAGACCCGGGCTGATGTATTACTGACAATTCAGCATACGTTGGACAAAGAACTCCCGAGAAGTTACACCCCGGAAATCTTCAAGGAGAAGTGCGACTTCGTCTATCAGCATGTATATGATTCTTATTACGGTGCCGGGAGAAGTGTCTATGCTTGAGACCTCATCTCCCTTGCAAAGATATCCCTTTCTTGTAAAGGTTGAAATAAAGGATGGTAAGCGAAACAATTTTTAATTTGTTTGCAAGCGATCCTTCTGGTCTGCAGAGTAACTTGATGCATGTGCATAATAAACACCAGCATCGACATACGCTTGCATGGAAATATTTTCGGCATCCTCCTCTGATAGTTCTTGTTTCAGAATTTTCTTTAATTTTAAAACAATAAACCAAAGAAAATGTGTAAAGGAAAAATCGTACATGTACTGATGGGAATCATAATACTTACGCGACAAGGTTTTCATTAGTGAAAGAAAAAGATGACCGCGCCTGGGAAACTTCAACACCTCAACAAGCGAAAAAGCAGCGACACAACAAGCTTCACCAAGTTCAAATATCAAAAGCTCTTCAGTGTCAGCTTCCATATATTTTTGACCATAATGTCGCGGACGGGTCACAAATGACATAAAATCAAGTAAGTCCACATTCTCTACAATTTCTTTATCCAACTGTTTGTTCCTCCATTGCCTTTTTCGGGAACCAAATGAATATTATACTGGTATGTGAGGATAAGCCCTTCAGATTTTTTGTCATTATTGTCTCATTGACAAAGGTTATTGATATGTTACATACAGTACAAAGATAGCATAGGAAGCACCTTTGTCAAGCCGTTGTTTGTATAAGTCGAGAACGTTTAAGGCATTGCACGTGAAAGGTATTTCATTCCAAAGGATTATCAGTTCAAAGTTCTCATGATTGTCAAAGATCCTACTTAGCAATTTACTGGAGAAAAAGTATCTTTTACTGATATACTTACAATCGACTCCCCAAAATATCTGAAGTTAATTGCTACGATAGCCGTTATTAGAGAGTAATCACCAATAGCTCACCTATTTTCTAATAGTTTCAATATGCTAGAAACAAGGAGTAGCATCTCTTAATCTTAACTCAACCTATTTGAACGTTTAATAAATTTTCGCTACCCTATTAGTTCTTCCCTTTCAAATCAAATCTGTTTTTTTAATTATATTTAATTCAATTTTACTCTCCAAGGGTCATTGATACCACTTTTTTACTTTTTTTTACAAAAACTATAATTATCGTATATCCCTATATTTATCAGATACTTAGTAACTCATATGAAATTTTTTCATTTTTTTGAGGTTCAGTTGATTAAGTAGAAATCTCGTGTTATAATCCCTTCACTGCAGCAAACCGTTTCGAATCGGCAGCAAGTCTGAGTCACTCAGCAGTTATTATCATGCATGATGAAGGGGTAGTTGTGCCCTGAATAATAACATTATTTGGAGGTGTAAAATGCCAGATATTTCAGGACAAGCAATAGCTCAGAGCGAGGATACTCCGACAGAAAGATCAATCATTGAAGACAAGAAGACAGAAGAAATGGGTTCACTTTCAAAGAAACCTTCAATAAATCCAGACAACATTCCTCATACCCTCAAGCAAAGTCACAACTGGGTCGCATGGAAAGAAGTGGATCAGGAAGGGAAGTCTGCCAAAGTGCCAGTTGACGTCAGGACAGGACAACCAGCCAAATCCAATGACTCTGACACGTGGAATACCTTTGGGAATGCTCTTACTTACTATGAAGAGCACAAAACCAATAGTATTCGAGGGATAGGGTTTCAACTCGGACAACCCAAAAGTACCCCCTTTGTCGGTATCGACCTTGATCACTGCCGAAATCCGCAGACGGGGGAGATTGAGTCCTGGGCGCAGGAAATTATCAGTACAATTAACTCCTACACCGAGATAAGCCCTTCAGGGACAGGGATCAGAATATGGGTTATCGCCGTCCTGCCACCGGAGGGACGCAAGAAGGGCAACATAGAGATGTACGACGGGAACCGTTATCTTACCGTAACGGGCAATCATTTACCGGGTACACCCTTAACAATTGAATGCAGACATGAGGAGATAGAAAATCTTCACAAAGAGGTTTTTGGGGAAAGGAAGGCGGAACAGAGAAAAGTGTCATCCTCAAGCGATAATTCCCTGCTTCCGGACGAGGCACTTCTGAAACGAGTTTTCGATGGCAAGAGTAAAGACAAATTCAGGAAGTTGTGGGAAGGAGACCACGGTGACTATCGTTCTCAGTCGGAAGCTGATCTTGCCCTGTGCGGTATCCTTGCCTCATATACAAAAAACGGTGAGCAGATAGATCGACTGTATCGCAAGTCAGGTCTCTTCCGGGACAAGTGGGATAAAAAACACTATGCAGACGGGCGCACCTATGGAGAGGAGATAATAAGAAAGGCGATTGAAAACGAAGTGAAGCAACCTCCTAGGAGAAGCAGGCCTCGTCAGACAACAAAACCCTCTGCTAAATCCTTGCTTGATTACAATCTGACCGATGCCGGAAATGCAGAGTGCTTCAAAGAGTTATATGGCCATGAACATGTGTATGTGCCGGAGAGGAAGACATGGTTCCGCTTCGATGGGATTAGATTCGTTGAAGAAGGCCAGATCTTTGTTAAGGTCTTGAAAACCATCAGGGCTAAAGAAGCAGAAGCTAGACGCCTTATTAAAGCAAATCCTGATTGCATTAAGAAAGATAGCAGACTCGAAAAAACCATCGATTGGTGTTCGAAATCTGAGGGCAAGGCGAAATTGAATGCTGCTCTTGCTATCGCCAAATCACTGATGGCTAAAAGTATCGCCTCATTTGACGCAGATCCGATGATACTGTGTTGTTTTAATGGCGCAGTTGATCTGAGAACCGGGGAGTTTTTTATCCCGACAAAAGAAGATTGTCTGCATAGATCTGCCAATACCGTTTATGAGCCTGAAGCAACGTGTCCAAGATTTCTTAAGTTTGTTGAAGAGGTTTTTAACCAGGACAAGGAACTCATTAATTTTGTACAGAAGGCTGTAGGCTACTGCTTGACAGGTCTGACCAATGAACAGGTTTTGTTTATCTGCTATGGCACAGGAGCTAATGGAAAGAGTGTATTCCTCAATACAATTGGGGACTTGCTTGGCGACTACTCAATAACGAGTCCCGCATCCACCTTTAAAGATAACCCTCAGGATGGCGTACCTAATGATATAGCAAGAATGGCGGGAACAAGGCTTGTCAAAACCATTGAAGTAAAGGAAGGTACGAGGATGAATGAGGAACGCATAAAGGCATTGACGGGAGGCGATAGGATCGCAGCAAGATTCCTTCACAATGAATTTTTTGAATTCACACCGAGCTGCAAGTATTTCCTCGCAGTTAACCACAAACCAATAATCAGAGGCACCGATCAAGCTATATGGCGAAGAATAAGACTAATCCCCTTTGAGGTGTCCTTTAGAGGTAGAGAAGATAGAAATCTTTACGAGAAATTGAAATTGGAATGGCCAGGAATATTGAAGTGGGCTATCGAGGGATGTTTGAAATGGCAGAAAGAGGGATTGGAACCTGTAGGAAAAGTTAAAGAATGGACAAACAGCTACAGAGCGGAATCAGATATTATAGAGCAGTTTCTTGAAGAAAAAACTGAGAAAGTAAAAGAAGGGAAAGTACAAGCTCAGGATTTATATCAAGCTTACAAATTATGGTGCCAGGAATGTGGAGAGTATTCTATCACAGGAACGATGTTTGGTAAGCGCTTACAGGAAAAAGGATACGAGAAAAGGAAAACGGATCGAGTTTACTATTTAGGGTTAAAGTTAGCTGAAGATATACAGTAAGACAGTTGGGAGGGTTTAGACAGTTTATAGGTTTTTTCTCTATAGGGAATGAAATAAAAAAAATACCTGTAAAAACTATCTTAACTGTCTTAACTGTCTTATTTGCCATGTATATGACTAAAGCTACTCTAAATTTAATTAACTGGAGGTAAAAGCTAGAAGTTTTTAAAGCCTAATTTAACTCTTTCAGGGTTTCGAAGTAACTCTACTGTAAGAGAACTAAGTACCTAGGGGGAACATACCCCCCCCTTAAAGGAGGTTAGAAGCTATGACTCAAACTCAATGGATTAGAAAGAATGGAAAGACAGCTCAGGGAAAGCAAGAATACATTGAATACCTTGAGAATAAAAATAAACTATCTCCGATGAAAGCAATTAAGGCTAACTGCTATCAGTGTATGAACTCCTATGTCGATGGCAAGAATGATTGTGAGATTTCTGATTGTCCTCTCTACCCTTATATGCCTTACCGGAAGGATAAGATCAAGTCAAAGCGAATCTTGACTGAAAAGCAAAAAGAGTCACTTCGGAAATTAATCAGTTTACGTTCTGGCACACGTAGAATTGCGAGCGGGAGCAACTAAAATGGACTCGGCCTGATGGTAATTCAGTCTATTTCTCTTGGGCTGAAACTTACTTAATTACGATGATTTAGCTATCGGAAAAGGTATTGTATGCAGTCTAGAAATTAGCAGGAGTTTTAGTTTGAATGAAAACTATAAGTGAACTAGAAGAAAAGGATATCCAAGCAATAGCTGAAAAGGTAGTGAAACTTCTGAAGCCTTATCTCTCCCAGAAAGCAGATCGGCAAGAAGATACAATCTTTGATGTACCAAGCTTATGTGAATATCTTCATGTAACTTCTAAATGGGTACACGAAAGGACGCATTTAAAAGAGATACCTTATTATAAGCTATCAAATAAGAAATTGGCATTCAGAAAGAGAGATATAGATAAATGGCTTGAAACAAGGAGGATTCCGGCAATAAATGATTTTAAAGGCAAAATATGTTTAGTTCAAAGTGCATGACCACTACCGGGAACAGGTAGTTCTAAGATGAAAAGGTGCTTTAATGCTAAATATTTATAAATGTCTGTATAGTGAATGTATACTACTAACATTCTGTCCACCGTGGACAAAAAGTTTAACTGATTTGTATCTTTTTCCTTGACATATGTATGCCAAAGTACTATATACAATATTGATGACACCACAAGACCTCAAAACATGGAGATACAAGACCGGATTTAGTCAAGCAGGGCTTGCAAAAACCCTTGGTGTCACCGTAATGACTGTATCCCGATGGGAACGGGGTACAAGGGAAATACCGCCATTCCTGTATCTTGCCCTTGGATACCTGGAATTGAAAGGAGGTGAATTGTTAGAGAAGGGTAAACGAAAAAGGAAACGAAAAGGAGGTGGTACGCTTGAAGAAGACAGATGAACCGGAAAAACTTCCCAAAGGAATCTACAGAAGGGGTTCTGTCTTTTGGGTACGTTATGCTGGACTTGACGGCAAGGTAGTCTTTCAATCGACCAAAACAGACAAATTGGACAAGGCAGAGAGTTTTCTGGCAGATCGGAAAGCAGAAGTCAGGGTAGGAATAGAGCCACAAATCAAGAAAATCCCCAATTATACGTTCAAAAAACTGGCAGAAGAATACACCAAATGGATAGAGGGAAGACAGGCTTCTGCAAAAGTAAAAGGATACATCATAGGGGAACTCAAGCAAAGGTTTGGCAACGTGCCCTTAAAACGTTTTAGCACAATGTTGGTTGAGCAGTTACAGACTGACATAATACGGAAAGGCTTCAAGAATAGCTATAACAATAAAGTGCTCAATGTGTTTAAACATATGTTCTCGAAGGCTGTTGAATGGGAAATGGTTGAAGCCGATGTTTTGAAACGGATCAGAAAGGTGAAACTCTTACGAGAAGACAGGCGCTTGCGCTATCTCGAATCAAAAGAGCAATGTCAAATGTTAATTGATTCTTGCGATCCACATTTAAAACCAATTGTGATTGTTGCATTAAACACAGGTTTGAGAAAAGGAAATATCCTGAATCTCAAGTGGAGCAATATCGACCTTAAGAATGGTTTCATCCTGATCGATATGACCAAGAATGGTGAACGCTTGGAGATACCTATTAACGAAACACTGCGGCAGACCCTCAAAGATTTACCCAGACTTCTGGACAACGGATACCTTTTCTACGATCCGAAAACGGACAAACCCGATACCGTCCTGAAGCCCTATACAGATGTGAAACGCTCTTTTGCTTCAGCTTGCAGAAGGGCTAAGATCACAGACTTTCACTTTCACGATCTACGCCATACCTTTGCAAGTCATCTTGTTATGGCAGGGGTAGACTTGACAACTGTGAAAGAACTGTTAGGCCACAAAGACATTAAAATGACCCTCAGATATGCCCACCTTGCACCATCCCACAAAGTTAGGGCTGTTGAGATACTCGACAGTACCATCAATAACACGCCTACTATACAAAAACTATACAATCGGGAGATAGCAAATTGAAGACGATTTGTAACTCTTTGATTTTAATGGTAGGCGCGGTCGGTATTGAACCGGCGACCTCTACCGCGTCAAGGTAGCGCTCTCCCACTGAGCTACGCGCCTATTGTAGATGCAATTTATAGCAGTAACCATATTGATT
>Ga0116183_1002827_pt1 | contig 18242 bp, 21 predicted proteins | sample AD_UKC078_MetaG_FD_89753 | JGI IMG/M metagenome (GOLD analysis project Ga0116183, IMG submission 89753) | Active sludge microbial communities of municipal wastewater-treating anaerobic digesters from USA - AD_UKC078_MetaG | ecosystem: Engineered > Bioreactor > Anaerobic > Digestate | place: USA... | reverse complement strand
CATCATCATTCTCACGCCACCACGTGAACATTACCATGTGTAAGGCCAAAGCCAACGGTAACTACATGAACAGTATTTTAGCGCACCAAGAAGCAGCGCAAGACGGATACCAAGAAGCCTTGCTTTTAGATGTTGATGGTTTTGTGGCAGAAGGTTCTGGCGAAAATATATTCGTCGTTCGCAATGGTAAACTCTACACGCCTGATCTCACATCCGCGCTTGAAGGCATCACCCGCGATACGATTGTGACGCTTGCCAAAGAACTCGGTATTGAAGTGATTGAAAAACGCATCACGCGTGATGAAGTGTATGGCGCCGATGAAGCCTTCTTTACTGGCACGGCTGCTGAAGTCACACCAATCCGCGAGTTGGATAACCGCGCTATCGGCACGGGCGTGCGTGGTGAAATGACTGAAAAACTGCAAAGCTTGTATTTTGATGTAGTGAAAGGCAAGTCAGCCAAACACGCACATTGGTTAACGCTGGTTTAAGTTTTGTAGGAGGCCAATTTATTGGGCGATTCAACAATAATCGCGCAACAAATGCTCCTACCAAGACAATCAAGATTGGAAATTGACTATGTCTAATACCAAAGAAATCGAAGTCACTGCCAAAGACTTACCGCTACACTGCCCCACGGACGCGGTTGCCGCTTGGTCGTCGCACCCGCGGGTGTTTTTAGATGTGACTATCACGGGCAAAGTGGCTTGCCCTTACTGCGGCACAAAATACAAGCTGAAAGCGGGCGAGCACGTCAAGCATCATTAAGCCCTCAATTTAGCTCATCTTCTTTAACGCTGCCCTGTAAGCCTTATAAATAAAGGCTTGCAGGGCAGCGTTTTTCTCTCTGCGTTAAATCGAGCTTCTAAAAAACGAATTTATGAGTAAACCTAACTTACTAAATTCGACTAATTATTGCGCTTTTTCCCCACAATGCTTCAATGATTTGCGCCGCATTTTCAGCTTCGTTGTTCGTCCTAAACGTTACTTCCGCTGGTTGAGTTTCCGTCGCTAAAAGTTGACTTTCTGCCAACTGACGTTTGAGTTGCTTTGCCACCGCAGCGCCAGTATCAATCAACGTGACTTTTTCACCGACGACTTCTCGTATCACTGACTTTACAAATGGATAATGCGTACAGCCCAGCACTATCGTGTCTGCGCCTTCGGCTAATAGTGGTGCGCAATATTGTTGAATGAGCACTTTGGTATTTTCAGCATGCAGTTCGCCACGCTCAACGCATTCCACCAAGCCAACACAAGCCTGAGTGACGACTTTTACATTCCGGCCATAACTTTCGAGCAACGCGGCAAACTGCGCACTTTTAAGTGTGCCTACGGTGGCGAGCACACCGACTATGCCGTTTTTGCTGGCTTCTGCAGCGGGTTTTACAGCGGGCTCCATACCAATAATGGGCAGCGTGTAATGTTCACGCATGGCATCAATGGCTGCGGCAGTGGCGGTATTACATGCGACGACCAATGCTTTCACATGTTTGGCGATTAAAAAATCAGCGAGCGCAAGGCAGCGTTCAGTGATTTCTGCGGGTGTTTTGCTACCGTAAGGCGCGTATTTACTATCGGCCACATAAATCAAATCCTCATACGGTAGCAAGGTATGAACGTGCTGTAACACCGAAATACCGCCCACACCCGAATCAAACACGCCTATCGCTTGCTTGGTCTTGATTGGAGATTGCGGATTCTGGTGAATTGATTGATTAGTACGCATCAAGATTTTGCATATCATTTATAATGCTTGGATTATATAAGAATTCAACCATGAATAAATTTTTGCAAACTGCAGTCAAATAAAGAATTTCAAACAAATCCACATAATGATTAAAAGATTCTTACAGAAAGTGTTTACCAAGCGCACAAAAGCGCATTTAGCGATTGAGCAAGCGGATGCGAGCGATACCAGTGCCGCAAAAAAAATCCCCGCCAAAGTGCACAAAATCAACAAAAGCCTGATTAGTCAGGCTGCGCTAAAAACCTGCGAGGGACTGCAAAAAGCGGGGTTTGAGGCCTTCATTGTGGGGGGGGCTGTACGCGATTTACTGTTGAATTTTAAGCCAAAAGACTTTGACGTCGCCACCAACGCCACGCCCGAAGAAGTGAACCGAATTTTTCGCCGCTCACGCATCATCGGCAAACGTTTTAGGCTGGTGCACGTATTGTGGGGCAATGAGACGATTGAAGTATCCACATTTCGCGGCCACCATTTAGCAGAAGGGGATGCCAAAACTGCGGATAGCGGCCGTATTTTGCGCGACAATATTTTTGGTAGTTTAGAAGAAGACGCCGCACGGCGCGACTTTACCGCCAATGCTCTTTACTACAATCCTGCCAAAGACAAAGTGCTGGATTTTCACAATGGGGTAGCCGATGTGAACGCCAAATTGTTACGCATGATTGGCAATCCAACCACGCGCTATCAGGAAGACCCAGTACGGATGTTACGTGCGGTGCGCCTTTCAGCCAAATTAGGCATGAAAATCGCGCCTGAAACACAAGCGCCAATTGCCAAGCTGGTGGATTTACTGCAAGACGTACCCGCCAGCCGTTTGTTTGATGAAATGCTGAAACTATTTTTATCGGGCCACGCCGTTGAAAGTGTCAATGCCCTGCGTGCGCAAAATTTGCATCATGGCCTACTGCCCATGCTCGATGTGGTGCTGGAGCAACCGCTGGGGGAGCGCTTTGTGATGCTTGCGCTCAAAAATACCGATGAGCGTATTTTGGCAGGTAAATCTTCAAACCCCAGTTTTTTATTCGCAACACTTCTTTGGCATGAAGTATTGGCCGCGTGGCAAACTTATAAAAATGAAGCGCCGCAAATACCTGCACTTTATATGGCAATGAACGAAGTGATTGCCAGCCAAGCCGAAAAATTGGCGATTCACAACCGCTACACCGCCACCATGAAAGAAATCTGGGCCATGCAGCCGCGCTTTGAACAACGCGCCGGTAAACGCCCATTCAGCTTACTCACGCATCCGCGCTACCGCGCAGGCTATGATTTTTTACTGCTTCGCTGCGAATCCGGTGAGCTACCCATGGAACTTGGTGAATGGTGGACTACGTTTGCCAACGCTGAAGGCGAAGCGCGTACAGCGATGCTGCAAGCAGATAGCAATCCTAAAAAACGCAGAAAAAGAAATCGCAAAAAAGTGGATGCAAGCAAAAGTGAACCCAACACTTAAAAACGCATGAAGCACGCTTTTATCGCACTGGGCAGCAACTTAGCTGACCCCATTTTACAAGTGAAGTCTGCGTTTGTGGCGCTAAGTCACATTCCAGAAACGCGTGTCATTAAGCGCTCATCGTTGTACAAAACTGCGCCTATTGACTGCCCGCAAACCTCAGAAGCAGCCGTGCCGGATTTTATCAACGCCGTAGCGGAGGTTGAAACTGCACTTTCAGCGGAGGCGCTATTACAGGCACTCCATCAGATTGAAGACCGCGCCGGCCGTGTGCGCCCGTACCAAAATGCGCCACGTATACTCGATTGCGACTTATTGCTGTACGGTGATGAAGAGCGCAACAGCCAAAAACTTACGTTACCGCACCCGCGTATGCACAGCCGCGGATTTGTTTTATTGCCACTATTTGAAATCGCACCGCAACTAATTTTGCCAAAACATGGCAAAATAGCGCAATTGATGACGCTGGAACTCGCCCTAGGCATTCAAAAACTAGAAAATCACTTATGAGCATTTTTAATAAATACCCTTATATTGTTGTTGAAGGCCCGATTGGTAGCGGCAAAACCACGCTGGCGCGCATGCTGGCTGAAAAGTTTCCGGTAGATTATTTATCAGAAAAAGCGGAGGCCAATCCGTTTTTACCACGCTTTTACCAAGATGCGCAGCGTTACGCGCTACCCACGCAACTGTTCTTTTTGTTTCAGCGCGCCAACCAAATTAAAGACTTAAGCCAGCGCGACATGTTTGCAAAACCGATTGTGGCCGACTTTTTTTTAGAAAAAGATGCACTGTTTGCAAGGCTCAATTTAGATGATGAAGAATATGCGCTTTATCACAACATTTACACGCACTTACAATTAACAGCGCCAAAGCCTGATTTGGTGATTTATCTGCAAACACCAATTGATGCGCTGGCTGAGCGCATTGAAGAACGCAACGTGCATTATGAACAAAATATGCCGCGCGAATATCTAGAGCGTTTATCCGATGCCTACAGCGAATTTTTTCATCACTATGATGCCACGCCTGTGCTGATTGTGAACAATGCAAAATTAAATATTGCTAAAAATCCTGAAGCCCTAGATTTGCTCCTCAACCGCATCATGCAGATTAAAAGTCAGCGCGAATTTTTTAACCCAAATTTCGAATGAGTTTAACAAAACTACAAGCCAAAATAGCCGCTGGCGAAAAAATTGCCATGCTCACCTGCTATGACGCCACCTTTGCCAAATTGATGGAGTTAGAAGGCATAGACATACTACTGGTGGGTGACTCACTGGGCATGGTGCTGCAAGGTGCTGAAAACACGCTCAATGTCAGCATGCACCACATGACTTATCACACAAAAAGTGTATCTGCTGGTGCGCCAAACACTGTAATTATGGCCGATATGCCACTAGGCAGCTATGAGCACGACAACGAGGCCGCATATAAAAACGCCCTGTGGCTAACCAAATCAGGCGCACATATTGTGAAATTTGAAGGTGGCGGCAAACGCGTTGAAACCGCGCGCTATTTGGTGGAGCGCGGTGTGCCTGTGTGCGCGCATTTAGGTTTTACGCCGCAGTCAGTCAACCAACTGGGTGGTTATAAAATTCAAGGAAAAACCGAAGAATCCGCCGAGCAAATTTTAAAAGACGCAAAAGCCATGAGTGATGCAGGTGTGAGCTTTGTGTTGCTGGAAATGGTGCCAGCCGCATTGGCGAAAAAAATTACTGAAAGTATTAGCGCACCCACCATTGGTATTGGTGCTGGTGTAGATTGCAGCGGTCAAGTGTTGGTGCTGCAAGATTTGCTCGGCATTTATACAGGGATTGCTGATAAAAACCCGAGCGAGCATAAATCACCGCGCTTTGTGCGCAACTTTTTAAAAGATACGAATAGCGTACAGCAAGCCGTAGCCAACTATGTGCAAGCGGTGAAAAATCAAACTTTTCCTGCCGCTGAACATAGTTATTAAGCGCATTTGTAAGAGCGCAATTTATTGTGCGAATGCTGTTCTATGTATATTCGCGCAATAAATTGCGCTCCTACAAAAAACTTCTACGTTAAAATACCTTTATGCAAATAATCCACACCGTTACAGAGTTAAGAAACGCCCTTAAATCCCAGTCCAGCATTGGTTTTTTGCCTACCATGGGCAATTTACATGCAGGGCATATTCATTTAGTGGCGCTGGCCAAACAACATAGCAAAACCGTGGTGGTGAGCATTTTCGTCAATCCACTGCAATTTGGCGCAAATGAAGATTTTGGCAGTTACCCGCGCACGTTCGAGGAGGATTGCGAAAAACTACAATCCGCAGGCGCGCATATTGTGTTTGCGCCGAATGTGTCTGAAATGTACCCTGACTTTGATGGCCAAAATCTCAACCAAAGCATGACCATCACCCCGCCACCGATTGCCGATGTGCTTTGCGGCGCCAGTCGGCCAGGCCATTTTACCGGTGTTGCTACCGTGGTGATGAAATTATTCAACATCGTACAGCCAGATTTTGCGGTGTTTGGTAAAAAAGATTTTCAGCAGCTTTTTATCATCAGGGAAATGGTGCGCCAGTTTAATCTGCAGATTGAAATCATTGCGGGTGAAACCATACGCGAGGCGAGCGGCTTGGCATTAAGCTCACGCAACGGCTATTTAACTGCAGATGAAAAGGCAAGTGCGGCACAATTGCAACAATGCTTAAAACAGATGGTGCAGTCGGTTCAGCAAGGTAATACCGATTTTACAGCACTTACTACGGCGGCCAGCCGCACATTAACAGAACATGGTTGGCGGGTCGATTACGTTGCAATTTGTTCAGCTGACACCTTATTGCCTGCAATACGTGGCGATAAAACCTTAGTAGCGCTTGCTGCCGCCAAACTTGGCAATACGCGGCTAATCGACAATATTGATTTTAGCTGCTGAGTCTTAGTCCGGAACATGGAATAAGTGGTTGAGCGGTTTGAAGCGCGAGGCAAACGGAATACAGCAACTGAGATAGCATGCGGTATACAGCGAAGATGCGAGTACCTCACAATGAAGTGATTCGCCCGAGCAGGTACTTATTCCGTGTATATGATGGTATTAAGTCGTTGAAAAGACTATAATACTTTCCCTTTTGAATTTCGGTTTAAGTCTATGCAAAGAACCATGTTGAAATCTAAGTTACACCGCGTTCACACCACGCACGCCGAATTACATTACGAAGGCTCGTGTGCGATTGATGAGGCGCTGTTAGATGCGGCCAATATCCGCGAATACGAACAAATTCATATTTATAATGTTAGCAATGGTGAGCGTTTTAGCACTTACGCAATACGTGGTGAGCGCAATTCTGGCATCATTTCTGTTAACGGTGCAGCCGCGCACAAAGCGAACCCTGGTGATATTTTAATTATTGCCAGTTATGCCGACTACCATGAATTAGAACTTGAGAAATTTAAACCCCAACTCGTGTATGTGGATGAACAAAATCGCATACAAACACAACGTAACGCAATTCCAGCACAGGCCGCATAAATGACAACCCAGAATAGCACCACATCTCCCGCCCCTTTTGATCTTGAAGCCATGAAAACCGCTGTTGTTGACGCAATTGAAGACATCAAAGGGTTTGATATCAGCGTCATGGACGTGCGCAAACTCACTAGCATGACCAACTACATGATTGTGGCCTCTGCCAACTCTACCCGCCAATGCAAAGCCATTGCTGATAACGTGCGCGAAAAGCTCAAAGAAAAAGGCTTTCATATTCGCGGTACAGAAGGCGAAAAAGAAGGTGAATGGGTGCTGGTGGATTTAGACGATATTGTGGTGCATTTGATGATTCCCACCACGCGCGCATATTACAACCTTGAGCAATTATGGACTGAAGGCGAAGCGCGTCGCGGGCATATCAAGGCCAGTTAATCGAATTGATTGACCTGACGTCTGGCGAATGAAACTTCGCATCATCTCCGTTGGCCACAAAATGCCCAGTTGGGTGGAAACGGCTTGCGCAGAATATACCAAGCGCATGCCGCGCGAATTATCCGTTGAAATCATTGAAATCAAACCCGATAAACGTGCCGATGGTAAAAACAGCGCCGTGGTGCAAGAGGCTGAAGCCAAGCGCATCATGGAGGCCGCAGGCAAAGATTTTTTAATTGCCTGCGACGAGCGCGGGCAAGAAGTCACTACCTTAGTTTTGGCCGAAAAACTGCAATTCTGGCAAGGCTTAGGGCGAGATGTCAGCATTGTGGTGGGCGGCGCTGACGGCCTGCACCCAAGCCTGAAACAGCAGGCAGACTGGCTTTGGGGCTTATCTAAACTCACCTTGCCGCATGCCTTTGTGCGCGTGTTGCTATGCGAGCAACTTTATCGTGCGCATTCGGTCAATCAGGGCCATCCATATCACCGCGAGTAATATGCATTACAAAAAATCTCTCGTTTGGTTTCGCCGTGACTTACGCGATTTTGACCATGCCGCGCTGTATCATGCCCTGAAAAATTCCACTCAGGTCTATTGCGTTTTTGTGTTTGATACCGAAATCCTCAATGCGCTCAAAGACAAAGCAGACCGCCGCGTAGAGTTCATCTGGGAAAGCGTCAAAGAAGTCAAAACCGCACTTCAAAACCGAGGAGGTGATTTAAAGGTATTGCACGGCAATGCCCGTGAAGAAATTCCAGCGCTTGCCCTACACCTTGGCGTGCAGGCCGTTTTCACCAATCGCGATTATGAACCAACGGCTATCGCGCGTGATGCCCATGTTGCCAAACTTCTTCAATCGCATCAAATCGACTTTCACCATTTCAAAGACCAAGTCATTTTTGAGCAGGATGAAGTGCTGAGCCAAGTGGGTAAAACCTACAGCGTGTTCACGCCCTACAAAAACGCCTGGCTAAAAAAGGTGAATGACTTTTACCTGAAACCTTACCCGGTGGATGCTTACATGCAGCGCCTAGCACAGGTCGAACAAACATCGCTTTTGTCCTTAGAAAGCTTAGGCTTTGAGCGCACCAATTTAAGCATGATGCGCCTACCCACTGGCATGCACGGCGGCGCGCAATTATTTAGCGATTTCACTGAGCGTATTCAACGCTACAAAGAAGCGCGTGATTTTCCTGCGGTGAAAGGCGTTTCGTATTTATCGGTACATTTGCGCTTTGGCACTGTATCCATTCGCCATTTGGCGCGCGAGGCGTGGCAGCGCGGCGGTACGGGGGCTGAAACATGGCTTAATGAACTGATTTGGCGCGATTTTTATTTTCAAATTCTGCACCATCACCCACAAGTGGCCAATGGCCGAGCGTTTAAAGCAGAGTTTGAAAACTTGTCATTTCCCAACCGCACTGACTATTTTTACGCATGGTGCGAGGGTAACACAGGCTACCCGCTGGTAGATGCCGCGATGCGCCAGCTGAACCAAACGGGCTTTATGCATAACCGCTTACGCATGGTGGCAGCCAGTTTTTTAGTAAAAGACTTACTGATTGACTGGCGCTGGGGCGAGCAATATTTTGCCGAAAAACTGATTGACTTTGACTTCTCCGCCAACAACGGCGGCTGGCAATGGGCGGCCAGCACAGGCTGCGATGCACAACCTTGGTTTCGTATTTTTAACCCGATCACCCAAAGTGAACGCTTTGACCCGCAAGGCAAATTTATTCGCAAATATGTGCCTGAGTTAAGCGTTTGCAATGACAAAGAAATCCACGCGCCATGGCTGATGCTGCCAATGCGGCAACTGTCGCTTCAACTGAGTATTGGCAAAGATTATCCGAACCCGGTTGTTGACCATGCCAGCCAGCGTCAAGAAGCTCTGGCGTTGTATAAAAACGCGCCATCAAAATAAGTCAAAAATCACCACTTTTACCCTGCAACCTTTTTGACTGCTCTGCAAGCCTTATAAATAAAGGCTTACAGGGCACAAATTTTTTCTCGAGGAAAATTGAGCATACTTTTGCTGATACTCAGGCGCATTAAAACAGCACTATAATGACGCCTATTGCACAACAACATAACAGCTAAATCGCCATGCAGACTTCCAAAAAAAATGACCCTAAAAATCTTGTACCAAGAAGCAAACCGGTTATGACGAGTTATCTCATCATTTTTGTAGTGGCACTTGTTTTTGCTGTAGGCGCGCAATTCATCATTCCATCCTTTGAAACAGTTTTTTCAAGTTTTGGCACAGATTTACCTAAGCTCACCAGCATCGTGGTCGATTATCGAAAATGGCTACTGATTATTCCAGCGTATATGAGCGTGATTGTGACTTTTTTTATCGTTCAATCCCGCGTTACAACTGAAATGAATCAAGTCTTTAAAATCGTGTTTTTTGCTGACTTGCTTACCTTCATTGGCATTGTCGCAACAGTCGTCATCGCCATGTATTTACCATTATTTAAAATAGGCGCCTTCGCATGAGGTGGGGTATTTTTATTGGACTATTCGTCGTCTTTTGTGGCATTGCATTTTGGGCGGGTGAGGCTGTCGGCCAACTACTCAGTAATTTTTTGCTGTTTAGCGTTATTCCGGCTTTGTTTTTCGTGCTGTTTTTTACACCTGCGAATTGGCTGGGAAAACTCATATTAGGCTGCGTTTTTTTATTGAGCTATGGTTGCAGTGCTGCCTTAGGCACAAAATCGTATATGCGCGCTTATAACGAATGTGTTGCAACGGGTGAGAAAATACGCGAGCAGTTGGCAACTTTTTATCATAAAAATCAACAATATCCAGAACATTTAAGTCAAATGAGCGGCTTTGATGCTTGTGAGCGTGTGATGCACCCAACGATTTTAGCGTATCAAAAAACCACATTAGGTTATCAAATTTCATTTGATGATGGGTTTGTCATGCATCAGGCAACTGCGTCTCAACCCTTTGAAGCCCATAAATAATGGTTTTTTCTGCATAAATTACTTTAAAAACCATAAATTACTTTAAAAACATGGCGTAATCGTCATTTTTTCAAGTCGATTCACGCCCAACCACTAGACAACCCAATCTTGCTAGGTTAAAGTAACAAAAGATTTTTCCGTTAAAAATTGTAAATCTATCTACAAAAAAACAAAAATATCGTCAGTGAAAAATCCATTATATCGGGGTATTAAATGCGTCATCCACAAAAAAACTATATTAAAACATCACTTGCGATTGCAAGCCTGTGTGCTGTCACCATGCTCTCTGGCTGTGCAACACAAGCCAATAAAGACCCGCTTGAAGGTGTGAACCGCGCGGTGTATAAATTTAACGATGTCACAGACAAAGCCGTATTTAAGCCAGTGGCCACCGCCTATAAAGCGGTCACGCCTTCGCCAATTCGCACAGGTTTTAATAACTTTTTCACCAACTTAGGCTCCATTACCACGGTTTTAAACGATTTATTACAGTTTAAATTTGCACATGCCTTTACTGATGCAGGCCGATTTGTGATTAATAGCACCTTTGGTTTGGCTGGTTTTATTGATGTGGCCGGCAAAGATAATATTGCACTACGCAAAGAAGATTTTGGTCAAACCCTTGGTTTTTGGGGTGTGGGCAATGGGGCTTATCTGGTTTTACCATTCTTGGGCCCATCAACACTGCGCGACACCACAGGCTTGGTGGTGGATACAACAACAAGCGACCCGATTCATTACACGCATAACATTGGCGAAATTCGCCTGCACAACCAATTACGCCTAGCGCAGTTTATTGACAAGCGCACAGAGTTATTAGATGCGAGCGATTTGGTGGATGAAGCGTCATTAGACCCGTACGCCTTCATGCGTGATGCATACCTGCAAAGACGTGAAAACCAGGTGAACGATAACGTCGCAAAACGAAATTTATCGAATGATGAATTCTTTGAAGAAGATGACACGCTAAACAGCGACACTAAACCCGCAGCAGAAAGTCAACCGGCTGCTGAAACGAAATAATCTTCGCAACAGTACCTATAAAAAATAATAAAAAAGCCTAATCATCTGATTAGGCTTTTTTTTATTGCTCTCGTCCATATGACCAATTAAGGCGCAGCACTACTCGCTTGCCACCGTCATGCGCTCAATCAAAATTGAACCTACTTGCTTCGAGCCTTGCACCACAATATCATTGCCAATAGCAACAATGCTTTTGAGCATTTCCGCCATATTGCTGGCAATGGTAATCTCTTCCACTGGGTGTAGAATCACGCCATTTTCAACCCAGAACCCAGCCGCGCCACGTGAATAATCTCCCGTAACCATATTCATTCCGTGCCCTAGCAACTCCGTCACCAGCAGTCCCGTGCCCATGAGCTTCAGTAGCGCTGTAAAATCCTGCCTGCTCGACTGCACGATTAAATTATGGCTACCTCCTGCATTGCCCGTTGTTTGCATCCCTAATTTTCGGGCAGAATAACTGCCCAGGACGTAGCCTTGCAATACACCGTTCAATACCAATTGTCGCACATGCGTGGCCACCCCTTCGTTATCAAACGGACTGCTCGCCAAGCCTTTTTTGAGATGCGGGTTTTCTACAATATTCAGTAACGGTGAGGCAATTTGTTGACCCAGACTATCAAGCAAAAAAGAGGACTTTCGATATAAACTGCCACCCGAAATTGCTGATATCAGTGAAGAGATCAGCCCACTGGCAAGTGGCGCCTCAAACAGCACAGGAACTTGGCAGGTTTTAATTTTACGTGAATTAAGACGCCGAACCGTTCGCGCTCCCGCCCGCTGACCTATTGCTGCAGCGGTATCTAAATCTTTGGCAGCGCGAGCGGTGCCGTACCAGTAATCGCGCTGCATATTGTCATCCGCTTCTGCAATCACCGAGCAACTTACCCCATGACGAGAACTTAAGTAGCCCCCAGTAAACCCGAGACTATTGCTATAAGCAAAGCAACTCTCACCGGTTGAAACACTGGCACCTTCGGAATTCGTAATTCGCGCATCTACTGCCAACGCTGAAGCCTCACACGTTCTGGCAATGACAATGGCTTCCTCTACAGAAATCGGCCAAGGGTGATATAAATCTAAATCTTGAGTATCTTTCGCCATTAAATCAGCTTCAGCTAGCCCACAAAAAGCGTCCTGCGCGGTATATTTGGCAATGTTGCAGGCGGCTGCAACTGTGTCGTAAATGGCTTGCTGATTTAAATCTGAAGTGCTGGCGTGTCCTTTCTGCTGACCAAAATAAACCGTGACTGACATACCTTTATCACGGTTATACTCAATATTTTCTGTTTCACCAAGCCGTACAGACACATTTTGACCAACACTCAAACTTAACTCAGCTTCAGCTGAACTGGCCCCCATCTGCTTTGCAACTTTAAGCACGTCTTGCGACATTTGCTTAATCTGATCTAACGAATAACTAAATCCTGAATCTGCCATAACGCTTTCTACTATCAAAATGTTCGCTTTAAGACTGCTATAATACCGCACTATGAAACCGCAAATAACAGCGAAACCTAAAAAGACAGCCAAAGACACCGATTTAAACAAATCCGTTGAAGATGATGCTGACTTGCCCATCAGCAAAACTAAACTAAAGGCTGAAGCCGACGCGCAGCAAGCATTGGGCGTACGTTTATGTGAGCTACCTAAAGATAAACTTGCAAAATTAGACTTACCAGAAGCATTGCATACTGCAGTATTAGAAAGCAAAAAAATTACTGCTAACGGCGCTATTCGGCGTCATCGCCAATATTTGGGCCGCTTGATGCGTGATATTGATACCGCACCCATTGAAGAACAGTTGGCACGGTGGGATGGTAAACATACCGCTGAGAATGCTTATTTTCATGGCTTGGAGCGCTGGCGTGACCGCATGATTGCTGATGCCAATGTATTACAAGAGTTTTTAGCGGTGTATCCAAACACGGATATACAGCAACTTCGCACCCTCATCCGAAATGCGCAAAAAGAATTGGCAGCGAACAAGCCACCAAAAAGTAGTCGAGAAATATTTAAGTTATTGCGAGAAATCACACAGCCACTTCAGACGGAAGATCATCAAGTAGCTGATGAATAGTTTAAATTTAAACGTTGCTTCTGTTGGCGCAATTTAGTTTTTCAAGAGATTTTTTCAAGGAGTAAACAATGACGATTGCTTATGATATTGAACTTGATGTTCGGCACGAAGATAGCCCGATTCCAACAATTCGCACCAAAGAAACGCTAGACACTATGGCGTCTGGCAACATTTTGAAAGTTGTGACTGGCATAGAAAGTACTGTAAAAAATATTCGCACACTCGTAGCTAATAACCCTTATGAGCTAGTCAGCTACAGTAGTGCGAGTAATCTGTATACATTTATTATCAAAAAACTTTAATGAAGCATTTCTTTAAACTCATTTCCCTCTTCACAGGACTAAACTTGCCATTATTTGCTGTCGCATCAGAGGGCAGCCAGAAGTTTGATCTAACCAGCCACTGGGTAGGTATTACTGCACTAGCACTGTTTTTCATCGCTTACTTAGTTGTCATGGCCGAAGAGTTTATTCATTTACGCAAATCTAAACCTGTTGTACTGACTGCAGGGATTATTTGGGCGCTCATTGCCTGGTACTACCAAACGCACCATATCCCACATGTTGTTGAAGAAGCGCTTCGGCATAACTTACTTGAATACGCCGAGTTGATGCTGTTTTTAATTGTCGCCATGACTTACATTAACGCACTGGATGAGCGCCAGGTATTTGAAGCTTTGCGTACATGGCTGATACGCAAAGGCCTAAGTTATCGCAGCTTATTTTGGACAACCGGTCTACTTGCATTTTTCATCTCTCCCGTTGCAGATAATTTAACCACTGCATTGCTCATGGGGGCGGTGGTAATAGCGGTTGGCGGCAATAACAAAAAATTTGTCCTACTAAGCTGCATCAGCCTTGTAATAGCAGCCAATGCTGGCGGCGCTTATAGCCCATTTGGCGATATCACCACGCTAATGGTGTGGCAAAAAAATATTATTGCCACTAACGGAGCCGTGACATTCTGGACATTTTTCAGCCTGTTTTTACCAGCGCTCACCAATTGGTTAGTACCAGCAAGCATCATGCACTTTGCAATTCCTAACGAAAAACCGAAAGGTAAAAGCAATCAGTTACCGATGCGCCGTGGCGCATTAGTGATATTAGGCTTATTTTTATTCACGATTACTTTGGCCGTCATGGCGCACAGCCAGCTTGATCTGCCGCCAGTATTAGGCATGATGACAGGGTTAGGCTTATTGCAGTTCTACTCGTATATACTTAAATATAGTGGTGAAAAAACATATTTGAAAAATGACCCAAATGGCGACTTAAGCAACCCGATTCCTTACGATATCTTTAGTAAAATTGCGCGTGCTGAATGGGATACTTTGTTTTTCTTTTACGGGGTGATACTCTGCGTAGGCGGATTAGGTTTTTTAGGCTACCTCACCTTGGTTTCTCAAACTATTTATGAAGGATGGGGCGCAACCAATGCCAATATTACGATTGGCTTTATTTCTGCGGTTGTTGATAATATTCCGGTCATGTTTGCCGTGCTGAGCATGATGCCTGATATGTCAGTCGGGCAATGGATGTTGGTGACGTTAACGGCGGGCGTAGGCGGATCATTATTATCTATCGGTTCTGCGGCGGGCGTGGCACTCATGGGGCAAGCGCATGGTAGTTATACTTTTTTTGGGCATCTTAAGTGGACGCCTGTTATCGCACTTGGCTATGCCGCCAGCATAGCCATGCACTTTTTTATCAACGCAAATTTATTTTAAGGCATATCAACTTAACTCTAAGTCCTTGAATTTAGTTTGGCGGTAACTGTAAGCGTTTTATCATTGCGAATCAGCACAACCGGCACTGTTTGCCCTGCATAGCGTTTAACAGCTGCCACCAATTCTTCTTGCTGATTGACTTCTGCGTCACCTACTTTCATCAGCACATCGCCTCTTAAAATATTAGCTTCGGCCGCGGGAGAAGCCTTGATGACTGCAATCACTTTCAAGCCAGGTTCTTCTGGTAGCTCTTCATTGGCTGAAGCGGTTGCCGCCTGCTGATTAGTGAGCAGTTTTCTCAATTTAACCACATGCACACCCAGTAAAGGCATGGGCAACTTGGCCCAGTAGCTCGCGTAAAAGTAATGTAAATCCTGCTCGTCTGAATTGCTTTTTACCTCAGTACCTTTGTTTTTATCAGCCTCATGCTTGCTGTATAAAATCACCTGATCTGCCTGTATCGCTCGACCATGCGCCAGCGCTAAATCTGCTGGTGCTTCATTGGCGGAAAATCCAGACCAGCCCATCATGTCGTAACCATCTTCTAGCATACGGACATTGTCCACATCTATGGAGTTTTCGGTAATCTTTTGATTTTTGACCTCTATTTTTGTTTTAGGATTGGCATTGGCCGACTTTAACTGATTGGTATTTTGCGCTTTATAGTTTTCTTGGTAAGGATTGTCTGCCGCAAAAAGTGGTTGCGTAAAAATCAATGTACCAAGCGTAAGTAGGCTAAGTAGCATCCAATTGGTTTTTAATTTCGTTGTATTTTTGCGCACCGTCGCTGTCATAAAAAATCCTTTTTGTTGAGTAATGTTATGATGGAATATTCACACATCACTCATGACCAGCAAATGACAAAAGAATTCATTAAAATTGGATTAGTTTCTATTAGTGACCGTGCAAGTAGCGGGATTTATGAAGATAAGGGCATCCCGAACTTGCAATCTTGGCTTGAAAATGCCGTTAGATCACCCTTCTTACTCGAAAAAAGACTAATCTCTGACGAGCAAAGCCTCATTGAAAGCACTTTAATTGATTTAGTGGATAGTCATGCATGCCACTTAATCCTCACCACGGGCGGCACTGGGCCAGCTTTGCGTGATGTCACGCCAGAAGCCACTTTAGCCATTGCTGATAAAATCATGCCCGGTTTTGGTGAGCAAATGCGGCAAATCAGCCTCAACTTTGTGCCGACTGCAATACTCTCGCGCCAAGTTGCTGTGATTCGCAAGCAATGCCTAATCATTAACTTACCAGGTCAACCCAAAGCCATTGCCCAAACTTTAGAAGGCTTAAAAGATGAAGCAGGTAGCACAAAAGTGCACGGCATTTTTGCAGCAGTGCCGTATTGCCTGGATTTGCTGGGCACGCCAGGAAAGCCCATGCCTTACCTTGAAACCCACGAGGGTATTGTTAAAGCGTTTAGACCAAAATCAGGCTAAAGCATGCGCATTAACGGCGCAACTTTAACCATTCAGGTTGTACCGAATCCCTAGCTAACCGTTGCCATATTTTTAATTGTGCTAATAACAGGGGTTTTACCATGTTATTTAACCTATCAATTGCAGCGCAATGCACGCAAAATATGCACCATTATGTTAAAGACGATTCCTACACATCAAGTCACGCTCGGTATGCACATTCATGCCCTCAATGGCGCATGGATTGACCATCCGTTTTGGAAGTCTAAATTTGTACTCAATGACCCTGAGGATTTGAAAAAGCTTAGGGCCAGCAGTATTAAAGAAGTGGTGATTGATATTGCCAAAGGATTGGATGTGAAAGTAAGTGAATTTACACCTACTGCGTCCACACAACCTGCGGAAGTCACCGCTGAACAACCTAAAGCGCCTGAAGAGAAAAAAACTCTAGTACGTGTTTCGGCAGCTGAAGAACAAGTACGCGCAAAAAAAATCCTGCAGGAATCTAAAAAAGCCGTCACCACCATGCTCAATGATGTACGCATGGGCAAAGCCGTAAACCCCGGCACGGCGACCGCATTGGTGGAAGAAATTGCCTCGTCAGTATCGCGCAATGAAAGCGCGCTGATTAGCTTAGTACGCCTTAAAACCAAAGATGATTACACTTACATGCACTCGGTTGCCGTTTGCGCATTGATGATTGCGCTGGCCAAAGAACTCAATTTAAACGAAACTGAAACCAAGCAAGCTGGCATGGCAGGATTGTTACACGATGTTGGCAAAGCGGGTATTCCGCTCGAAGTGCTCAACAAGCCGGGTGCGCTGACCGATGACGAGTTTACTTTAGTCAAATTGCACCCTGAACGCGGACACGCCATGCTCATGCAAGCCAATATTTTAGATGATGTAGTGTTGGACGTGTGCTTGCATCACCATGAAAAAGTGAACGGCTCAGGCTATCCGCACAAGCTGGCGGCAGATCAAATTAGCCTATTTGCCAAAATGGGTGCGGTGTGCGATGTATATGACGCCGTCACATCGAACCGGCCCTATAAAGCCGGCTGGGAGCCGGGTGTATCACTGCACCGCATGGCTCAGTGGGAAGGGCATTTTGACGACACCGTGTTTAAAGCCTTTGTCAGAAGCATCGGCATTTACCCAATCGGTTCCATGGTCAAGCTTAAATCTGGCCGGCTGGCAGTGGTGATTGACCAAAATGAAAAATCGTTGCTCACCCCGTTGGTAAAAGTGTTTTTTTCAACAAAATCTAAAACGCGCATCCCTGTTGAAACACTGGATTTATCGAAACCGAGTGCCAACGACAGTATAGCCAGCCATGAAGACCCTGCCACCTGGGGCATTCATAACATGCAAGAAATTTGGACTTAACTCTTAGAGAAAAGCTGCAAACCTTCCGCACTGCCCTGTGAGCCTTGTAAATAAAGGCTCGCAGGGCAGCTTTTTTTGCTCGCACAATTTTTTCATCAAAAAATTGCTTTTGCAGTCAAAAAATTCGCATGATTTGTTTCACATATCCCATGTAAAATGCGTCTTTAGCTAACCAATCCAATGACATCGTTACAGATGAGCCCAGAATTTAATTTAATTCAGCAGTATTTTACGCGCCCTGCACACCATACCAATTTAGGCGTGGGCGATGATGCTGCCCTGATTTCGTTAAGTTCAGGCATGGATCTTGCCATTTCGGCAGATATGTTGGTGGCAGGTACGCATTTTTTTCTTGATGCCGATGCCTATGCGATTGGCTGGAAGTCGCTTGCTGTGAACGTAAGTGATATGGCCGCGATGGGTGCCAAGCCAAAATGGGCAACGTTGGCAATCGCCCTACCAGAAATCAACCATGCTTGGCTGGCTGAATTTTCGCGCGGGCTGTTTGCCTGTGCCGAGGCTTT
>Ga0116183_1002820_pt1 | contig 18277 bp, 26 predicted proteins | sample AD_UKC078_MetaG_FD_89753 | JGI IMG/M metagenome (GOLD analysis project Ga0116183, IMG submission 89753) | Active sludge microbial communities of municipal wastewater-treating anaerobic digesters from USA - AD_UKC078_MetaG | ecosystem: Engineered > Bioreactor > Anaerobic > Digestate | place: USA... | reverse complement strand
TGCTCAAGTCACTTTTCATTCAACAGCTTTACAGCCTATCCGATGAGCAGCTTGAACGGGAAATTGCCGATCGCATCTCGTTTAGAGTGTTTCTTGGCACAACAGAGATTGTTCCAGATTCCACAACAATATGGAAGTTCAGAGAACGCCTTGCTGAGACCGGTACAGACCAGAAAATATGGGCTGAGATGCAAAGACAACTTGATGCTATGAAACTCAAGGTGCAAAAGGGAATCATGCAGGATGCCACATTTATAACAGCTGATCCTGGCCATGCCAAAGCAGATACTCCTCGTGGCGATGAAGCCAAGACCAGACGAAGTAAAGATGGAGCGTGGGCAAAGAAAGGAGCCAAATCCTTTTTCGGCTACAAGCTGCATGATGCCATGGACGAAAAATTTGGTTTGGTTAGAAGGATTGAGGTCACAGCTGCCGATGTCCATGATAGTCAAGTAGATTTAGCAGAAAAAGGCGAAGTTCGATATGCTGATAAAGCATATTTCGGAGCCAAGACAAAGGGATATGATGCAGCAATGAAAAAGGCAACGAGGGGCCATCCTTTGAGTTACAAAGATGAAATGCGCAACAAGCGGATCTCCAGAAAAAGATCGCCTGTCGAGAGGTTCTATGCTTTCATCAAGTGTGTCTGCAAGGCAGGGCATGTCACTGTTACTGCGATTCCAAGGGTTAGGGTCAAGATGGTAATCACAGGTATCGTTTTCAATGCTTATCATTTGGATTCGGCCAAATGCAAATTGCAGGCATAGCGGAAGCTATCGAAAAATTATGAAAAAAACTGATGAAAGTGAGAAATTCCAAAGATAAGAACAGGGAAAACTAGATCGAAAACGCAAAAATATTGGCGATGTTCGTTATGGGGACCATCGACGTTAAGTTAATCGGAATTCTCTAAGGATCTTTGGGAGGCAGGACCTCGATTTCTCGATGAATTCTAAAGCAAGGATCAAGATCTGTCTCCATCAACAACAGCAAAAGACGTTAAACTCTTAACCTCTGCAATAGATGTGACTCTGCGAATGAGGCTCCCGAATGCTGTTATATCCCAATAATTTCCAGAAATGAGCACAAGATTGCTGATTTCAAGTCCTATATGGTGAGCATCAAGGATAACTTCGATATCATCCATATCGTTGATAGATTTCTCCAATATGCCATATATTTCTCTGTATGGTAAATTTCTATTATGAAATGTTACTATTGCATCAACGGTATCTTGCCTAGCTAAACATCCGCCTTCGAAATCGCGCTGACTGGCTCTCAAGACCTCGACTAATGAAATGGGATCTCCATTGTATGTCTCAGCAAGCTCCTTGATAATATAATACGTCTTGCAATTTTTCCCCTCCATTTGGTTTACTATTTCATTCAGCATTGATCCATTCATCAGTGCTGCTATAATTTTTCGAAATTCTCCAGTGATTTTTCTTTTGACGGTCAGGCATCTCCCGTTTGCATGAAGTCCAAAGCATTCATTTTTTACAGTCTGACCGGAGTGCTTTTGTTCATCGCAGTCCATAACAACTTTTGCATATTTTCCAAGGCTATCCGCATTATAAAATATATATCCTATTATTACATTCGAATCAAGGAAATATGGCAATTATTTATACCCCTAGTATTATCTTTTAGTGGACAATTGATAAGCTAAGTTATTCATACAGGCGACGATTTTTTTGACTTCATCATTACTCTCGTGCTTTTTCATGTGAATTCGAAGAAGGTTGTTTCTTCTCGTTTCCAAGTCTTCAAGATATTCCCAGCATTTAGTAGGGAACATATCTGACCAATTGCGCTTAATATTCTCAGATATATTCTCATTCTTTTTTATTCTTAGCTCTTCTGTGAAAATAGACCAATATTTTGCGGCCAAATCGCTAACATCCAATGAGTTACCATAAATCAAAGCCAATCGAATCGTATCGTCCCACTCAAGAAAGACGTCATATAATTCATTCATTTCATCGCGGGGGTAAATTTTTACCAAGCGATCCAGGTGAAATTCGACCTCTTCTTTTGAGATATCATATGTCCTAAATCTCCCTAAGGCTTTGATAAAGTCCCTATTAAATGCAATCTGAAATTTAAATGGCGCATATGCATAAGCATCATCTAATAGATCATTGATGTAATCAAATTTGTATCTATCATTCTCTTTATATTTATTAACAATTTTGCGAACCTCGATCTCTATTAGTGCGGCGTCTCTTGCTGAGACATCACCTCGAGAAATATCGGTGATGGCGATAGTCGGCCCTTCCAATGGCGCATAATAAGTTAATGGAACTCCTACTTGCCGCTCAAATTCCATTGCTTCCATGTAGGGACCATAATGATACCAACAGTAAGGTAGTTTAAGGTCTAGATGCTTTTTCCTAAGTCTTTGGTAAAGCAAAAACATCATCTTATGAAAATGGGTGGTCCTAAAGTAAGCTTCACCTTCCGGGTTCGCGGTCATTAGCAGCATCTCAACCGCAAACCTAAGGCAGGAATTCGACATGACCCGGTTCCTCAATTTACTTAAAGATATTTGATTCGTTAGGTTATCTTCGAGATATTAAAAGGTAATCATTCCCAATTACTATAATTATTTAAATTATAAATATCATGCAATTTATATCTCTAACTGCGGAATGCACGCCAAATAAGCCTCCCTCAGCTCCTTCAGGTCGATATGGTTGTATAGATCGAAAGCCTCTTTACGGCTATCGCCCCTCAGCTCCTTGATATATTCCCTTCTCATGCCAGCTCTGAAGAGATGAGTACATAGCCAGTGCCTGCAACAATGGGGCGAAAAATGATCTTCTAGCCGCTCCGACTCTGGATTATGCAGGCCCGCACGTTTGGCCGCTTCGGTGACCAGGTTATAGACTCCCCCTGATCTTCAGCCATCGCCTGAGGATATAAGTGCACTCATCATCAAAGAATACCGTCCTATTGGTTCACTTCGCCGTGGGCTTAAGCCTGATCTTATTTTCGATCAAGTCCACATCTGCCAGGTCTAAGGTCACAAGCTCATTTCTTCTGATGTCAGTCTTTGCCAGGAGAGTAATAACCGCCTTATCCCTGATATCTAGTGTGGAGTTAATGAGCGCTGCCATCTCTTCCACACTGATCAGCTTACGCCCTTCTGGTGTCTCCTTATAGCTCCTGATATACCGGCTTCGAACCGGCCTCACATAATTTGCTTGGATCTGCTCCTTGAAAAGCAGATATTCACGGAGCGATGATATAACAGCCAGGTATCTTTTTAGAGTCATTACTGAAAGGCCTCTCCAGCCTCAGAGATTCAATGAACCCTACAAGATCTCCCTTTTGAGCAGTAAGAAAGTCCTTGTCATGGGAGGCCAAATAATCCCCATATCCCCGGATGCAGGTATGATATGAATTTATAGATCGCTCTGTCATGCCTCGGACCTGGCAATCTCTTTCAAAACCTTTAATTACGCTATCCATTGCCAGCCCTTACCATCTGCTTTTACCAGGTTAAACTTCTCCAGCTCTTCCAGTTGCTTTGAGACTGCCTTAATAGCCTCAGCCCCATCCGGCCTGATCCCTAATAGCTCAAGGATCTGATAGTTTCTCACATGAGCACGCGCCTTTAGGATATCCACCAGCTCTTTTGAGTAGGGCCTCATACCCTGAAATGCATCAGTTTGGAAGGGTTCAGCTCTATAGCGTCGCAATTCAGCCTTATATCTCTGTAAAACTATCTCTTTTTGCCTCAGATCATCGCGCAGAGACTGGTTTTCAGCCTTTAAGGTCTCCAGCTCCTTTACAATCTTTTGCCGTGGGCGGTGGTCCTCCTCCTCTGCTATCCGCTCCTCGATGATAGAAGCACACCAGGCCGATAGAGGAGTATTCGCCCTTGCTGCCAGGGCCTGCCATTCATCCTTTTATGCTTTGGATTTCTGCAAAGTCAAATGTGTCGCGATCTATCAGGTTTGTCATGTGCTCACATGATAACGGAATGATCTCAAGGGCATATAAGCTGTAAAATAGGTTGACATTCCGGTCCGGGCGTTTGATAAGAAAAAAGGCTCCACGCATATCGATGGATCTCTCCTGCATCCGATTGATGTCTTTGAGAATGCCTTCATGACATGACCTATTTTCATGCCTCATGGGTGCCTAGCCAGGCATGACGGTTTCATTTACGGGTAAAGGGACATAGATTGGATTTTTTCCTATCTATCCTCCATGTGGTGAGCTCTTGAGCATTACGATTTCATCACATATCGGAAAACAAAATCCTTTTATCTTCTCCCTGCCTTTCGTACTGGCATGTTTAAGATCGGCTTTGTCAAGCTCGGCAACATAGCCACCTCTACGGCTATTGATCTGTCTCTGGATGAGATCGCAGAGAGAACGGACATAGAGTTCAAGATCATCAGCTTCGGCCCCAAGATGACAGAGAAGGAGGGACGGGCAGCAGAGGAGCTCAAGTCCTGGCAGCCTCAAATGGTGGTCATCAGCAGCCCAAATGCCGCTACTGCAGGCCCCACTGCAGCCCGGGAGATGTTCAGAGGAACTCCTACCATTGTCGTCTCTGACGGCCCGAGCAAAAAAGAGGCACGTGAGGCCCTATCTGCTGAGGGCTTCGGCTACATCATCCTTCCCATGGATCCTCTCATCGGGGCGAAGAGGGAGTTTCTCGATCCAGCGGAGATGGCCCTTTTCAACTCCGATGCCCTGCGCGTCCTTGCAGCCTGTGGAGCCATTCGTCTGGTGCAAGAGGAGCTGGACGTGGCTGTTGCCAGCATCATCTCCGGCCAGGCCAAGCTGCCGGCAATTCTGGCCACCCCTGAGAAATGTGTCGAACGGATGCACTTCTCCAGCCCCTATGCCCGGGCCAAAGCCATTGGCGCCCTTTATATAGCTCAGACGGTGGCCAGTATAGATGCCGCTGCCTGCTTCCGCTTAAAGGAGCTGGAGGCCATTGCCCTCACCGCCGCTGCTGGGCATGAGGTGATGCGGGCTGCAGCCCGCCTGGCCGATGAGGCCAGGGAGATGGAGAAGGCGAATGATACTGTATCTCGCCATCCCCATGCCCGGACGGGAGAGCTGATGCAGAAGGTGGGCCTCCTGGATAAGCCGGAGAAGGTCTAGGCTGAGAGCTTGGGCTGAGAGTCCGGGCTGAAAATCTGGGCTGAGGGCCTGGGCAAGTACTTTCGCCCCGCATGCATTTGCTCTAAATAGCATCAAAGGAGGATCTCCACTATAATTAAAGGAAGAATTGCGGCCCTGCTCCTTACACGCTTCAGGAGAAAGAGGGCTGCCTTCCAACCTCTCTTCTCTACGGAAAGAGATAAAGCATCCTAATATCTCCCTGATAACAATGGCTCTGCTGGAGATCAAAGGAGTATATAAAAAATTCTTTGCAGATGGCAAGGAGATGGAGGCCCTGCATGACGTCAATCTGACGGTTGCAGACAATCAATTTATCTGCTTCATAGGCCCCTCAGGGTGCGGTAAGACCACATTGCTTCGGATAGTGGCCGGCCTGGAGCTGCCGACCGCCGGCACAGTCACAATAGATGGCAAGCCCATAACCGGTCCCTCCCCGGAGAGGGGTATGGTCTTCCAGGAGTACTCCCTCTTTCCCTGGCGAACCATCCTCGATAATACCATCTTCGGCCTGGAGCTCAAGGGCATGGACAAGGTCAAGAGAGGTTATAAAGGGAGACAGTATCTGAAGATGGTCGGTCTGCAGGGCTTTGAGAACCGCTATCCTCATGAGCTTTCCGGGGGGATGAAGCAGAGGGTGGCTATAGCCAGAACCCTGGTCAATGATCCCAAGGCCATTCTGATGGATGAGCCCTTCGGGGCCCTGGACGCTCAGACCCGCAATACAATGCAGTCTGAGCTGCTCAGAATCTGGGAAGAGGAGAAGAAGACGGTACTATTCGTCACTCATAGCGTCGATGAGGCCATATATCTGGCGGACGCCATAGTGATCATGTCCGCCCGGCCGGGGAGGATAAAGGATATAATCGATATTCCTCTGCCCAGGCCCAGGAGCAGAACCAGCACTGAGGTCAATCAGATAAGGAATAGCATCCTCTCTGACCTCCGCTCGGAGATTGCCAGCCGCTGAGGATATGATTTTATATCGCAGAAGAGGACTACTTCTCACCCCATTTTTTAACAGGTGAGGCAGTTGACGGGATCGAGATGGATGGAGCTTCCACGCATCGTTGCCGTGGGAAGCGGGGCATTATTGGAGCTGCCTGAGATCTGCTCTTATCTTCATCTAAAGGGTCCCGGACTCATCATCACCGGCCCTCATACCGATGATGTTGTAGGAAAGAGGATCCTTTCGTTATTGGAGGAGGAGGGATTTCAGATCCAGACCCTTGTCTCTTCCGACTCAAAGCTGGAGGAGGTCGATCGCGTAGAGGCTGTGGCCAGGGAGATCGAGGCCAACTTCCTGATTGGCGCAGGCGGCGGCAGATCGATCGATATCGCCAAGATCACCTCCATGAGGACGAATATCCCCTTCCTCTCCCTGCCCACAGCCGCCTCCCATGACGGCATCTGCTCCTCCCAGGCCTCCCTGACAGTCAATGGGGAAGCAGTATCCCTTCCCGCTCAATCCCCCCTCTCCATCATCGCCGATACCCGGATAATAGCTCAGGCCCCGGCCAGGCTCCTTGCCGCAGGCTGTGGGGACATCATCTCCAACTACACTGCCATCCTGGACTGGCGGCTCGCCCACCGGTTGAGGGATGAGGAGCTGAGCGAGTATGCCTCTGCCCTCTCGGCCATGACCGCCAAGATGATCGTCGAGCGTGCCTCCGATATCAGGCCGGGCCTGGAGGAGTCGGCCAAGATTGTAGTAAAGGCTCTGATCTCCAGCGGAGTGGCGATGAGCATCGCCGGCTCATCCCGCCCGGCCAGCGGCTCAGAGCACAAGTTCGCCCATTCTGTCAACCGCATAGCACCGGGAAGAGCCCTGCACGGCGAGCTCTGCGGCCTGGGCACCATAATGATGATGTATCTGCACGGCAAAGATTGGAGGATGATAAAAGAGGCCCTTATCCAGGTGGGAGCACCCACCACCGCCGGCCAGATCGGGCTGGATGCGGAGACTGTGGTTGAGGCCCTGGTCAATGCCCATAAGGTTCGCCCGGAGCGCTATACCATCCTGGATTCAGGGCTCAATCGGGTGGCCGCCGCCAGGGCGGCCGAGGCCACAGGGGTGATTTAGCAGAGGAGGCGGTGAGCTCAATAATAAAAAAACAAATTGTTGAAGATCTAATGAAAAATGATAATAATCATATAATTATGATAAAAATAAAAATATCGCTAAGAATATAAATATAAGAACATTATTAATAATTAATTTATAATCAAAAAGGAGGATAAGATATGTCCGAGGCATCTACCCAAATCACATTGATTGGAACAAAACTTGCCAGCATTGGCATGGAGTTCACCTTCATGGGCCCCACTCCGGAGTGCGAGTCCTGTAAGCTGAGGAATACCTGCATCAATCTGGAGCCGAGGAGGCGCTATAGGGTGTTGGGAACGCGCGGCGAACTGGTGCATGAGTGCCCCATTCATGAGGCAGGGGTCAGAGCAGTGGAGGTGGCAGAGAGCCCCATAATCGCGGCCTTCGATGCCAGAAAGGCCTTCCCCGGCTCAAAGATCGTCTTCGAGGCCATGAGATGCGATAACCCTGAATGCAGCATGTACGACATATGCCATCCCACCGGGCTGAAGGATGGTGAGAGGTGCACCATTGTCGAGGTGGTGGGGGAGGCGCCGGAGGACTGCCCGCGGGGGCATGTCCTGAAGCTGGTGGAGTTTCGCCGCTAGATGAGAACTATAACTTACAGCAAAAATATTTTTTTGCCGGTCACCAACCTCTGCCGCAACCGCTGCCAATACTGCTCTTTTCGAAGGGATCTGGATGAGGCCCAGCTCATTAAAAGGTCTCGGGCTCTGCATCTAATGGAGGAGGGCAGGGAGCTGGGGTGCTCTGAGGCTCTGCTCACCCTGGGGGAGAGGCCAGAGGAGGTAGAGGGATTCCAGATGATGCTCGCTGAAGAGGGGAGGGAGGACCTCTTGGGCTATCTGATAGAATTGTGCGAGCTGGCGATAGAGAATGATCTTCTCCCCCATACCAATGCCGGGCTGCTATCTCAGGAGGAGCTGGCCTGCCTGCAGCCCTATAATGCCTCCATGGGGCTGATGCTGGAAAGCTGCGCCCGGCTCGATGCCCATCTCGACTCTCCCGGGAAAGATCCGGGGCTACGCCTTGAGCATATCGCCTGCGCAGGCAGGCTGAACATCCCATTCACCACCGGCATTCTGGTGGGCATAGGCGAGAGCAGATGGGACAGAATCCAGTCTCTTCAGGCTATAGCTCGCCTGCATGCCGGCTTTGGCCATATCCAGGAGGTCATAGTGCAGCCCTTCGACCCCAAGCCGAAGACAGCCATGGGATCATTTCCGCGCCCTCAAGAGGAGGATCTGCTCTGGACGGTGAGAATGGCCCGAGAGATCCTCCCAGGAGAGGTGGCAGTCCAGGCCCCAGCAAACCTGGCTGAGCCCTTGACCCTGATAGAGGCGGGAGCAGACGATCTGGGGGGGATCAGCCCTGTAACCCGGGATGAGATAAATCCAAATAGCTCCTGGCCGAGAGAGGAGGATCTGGAAGGGAGGCTGCTGCCCTATGAGCTGAAGGAGAGGCTGCCTGTATATCCCCGGTTCATAGAGAGGGGGTGGCATGGCCGCAGAACCCGGGAGCTGACTGCTCTCCTGGCCGGAGAGGACGGCCTGCGGCGAAAAAGTATATCTTCCAGAGCATGCTGGTGAGTTTTGTGAAGAAGAAATATCTTGAGATAGGGTTGAGCACAGGTCTGGTGCTTATGATGATCATCCTCATTTTGGGGGCACAGATGGTCCTTCCGGCAGAAGATAGGTCATCAGGCTTCGCCTTGATCATCCTGCTCTTCATTGTGGCCATGGGCATTGCGGGATTGAGGCTGGATGATATGTAGCTGCGTTAAATATAAATATAATAATACACATTTTCCACTGAGGGATTCTTATATGGCAGGATTTCTGGAAAAGCTCAAGCTCATTGGAAGGTTCAGCGAGCAGGATTACACTGAGGTGGATTTAGGCCAGTTCGAGGAGCTCAGGGGCTCAAATGAGATCATGCTGCGGGTGGCGGAGATGGGAAGGATTGAGGTTCTGCCTGAGGTCAAGCAGGAGATCTATAACGGAAATATCGTCCTGGCGGACATCGCCGGCCTGAAGAGGGATAAAGCCGCCCTGGACAGGGCAATCGGCGAGCTGAAAAAGGCGGCCGAGGATGTATCCGGGGATATCGCTGGCATCGGCGATGACCTGATAGTCCTGGTGCCAAATGGCATAAAGATCGACCGTGAGAAAGTGGTGGGAGGAAGAGATTGAATCTTACAACCAATGCCAACTGCCCAGTATGCTCTGCCCAGATGCAGTTCTCCTGGGAGACGCAGGATATACCTTATTTTGGAGAGGCCATGCTGATCTCCGGGGTCTGTGAGTGCGGATTCCGGCATAGCGATACCATTCTACTGACCCAGAAGGAGCCGGCGAGAAATACCCTGGCAGTACAGACCCTGGAGGATCTGAATGCCAGGGTGATCCGCTCCTCCAGCGGAACGATTCGGGTGCCAGAGCTGGGGGTGGACATAGAGCCTGGGTATGCCTCCGACTCATACGTCTCCAATGTGGAAGGGGTGCTGGAACGGATCGAGGAGATCGTCTGCTTTGCCACCTCCCAGGCGCGGGCGGCGGACAACCAGGAGAGCACTAAGAGGGGAGAGGAGATCCTGGAGAATATTGCAGCAGCCCGGAAGGGGGAGTTTCCCCTCACCTTCATCATCGAGGATCCCCTGGGGAACAGCGCCATAGCCTCGGAGAAGGCAGTCGTCACCCCTCTGACAGATGAGGAGGTCGCCCGCCTCCAGACCGGCATCACGCTCTTGGAAGTCTGAGATGCTGATCTTAAGCGGCGGCACGGGAACCCCCAAGCTCTTGAGGGGCCTGAAGGAGATCATCACGCCAGAGGAGCTATCAGTTGTGGTGAACACCGCCGAGGATCTATGGGTCTCTGGGAACTATATATCGCCGGATATCGATTCCGTCCTTTATACCCTGGCGGATATGATCGATGAGAAGAGATGGTGGGGCATAAAAGGGGACAGGACTCTAACCCACGATTTCCTCCTCATGATGGGGGTGGATGAGAAGCTCACAGTGGGTGATAAGGATCGAGCGGTGCACATATTTCGATCCAATCTCCTCCGCCGGGGGGTCAAGCTCAGCCTCACCACAGAAGCGATAGCTGATGCCCTGGGGGTCATGCAGAGGGTGGTCCCCATGACCGATGATATCGTCTCCACAGTCATAGGCACCCGGCAGGGGATGATGCATTTTCAGGACTTCTGGGTGAGCCTGAGGGGTACGCCGGAGGTGGAGTCTGTGATCTTCACCGGACTGGAGGAGGCCCTCCCCTGTCCCGGATTCCTCGACCTGCTGGAGAGAGAGGATACAGTTATCATCGGCCCCAGCAATCCCGTCACCAGCATCGGCCCGATCCTCGCCCTCACCGGGGTGAGGGATCGCCTTGAGAGGAAGAGGGTGGTGGCGATCAGCCCCTTTGTAGGAAATAAGCCGGTAAGCGGCCCGGCGGCAAAGCTCATGACTGCCTGTGGAGTCCCGGCCAATGATGAGGGGGTGGCAGCTCTTCTGGGAAAGATAGACCTCTTTGTAGTCGACAGGAAGAGTGACTACTGCGGGGATTGCGTGCGCATGAAAACCCTTATGAGGACAAAGAATGAGAGTCTGGCAGTGGCGAAAGGCTTGCTGGATCTGATTGAATGTTCTTAGGCATAGACCACGGGACCACGGCTATCAGGTTTGCCAACGAGGTTGGCTCCTGTTATGAGATCTCGCGCAGAGTGGCCGCTCGCCTCCCCTCCCAACAGATCATCTTCCGGGTGGCAGAGAACCTGGGCTCCGACCAGGTGGATCTGGTTGCTCTCTCCTACTCCATGGGCGACGGCCTGACCAGCATTGTGAGGCTTGAGGATGCTGCCAACCGGGGATTGATAAGCCAGGATGGAGCGGGCCTGCACCAGGGAGGAGGGACTCAGGTATTCGAGGCCATCAGGGCCTCAGGCTGGCCGGCCGTGCTTCTTCCTGGAATTCATCGCGCAAGCAGGATAGATCCAAGATTCAGGGTTTTCAGCCACGGCATGAGCCCGGAGAAGGTGGGCCTGGCCTATGGGGTCTTCCGGCAGGGATCCTCCAGCTTCATAGTCTGCGATGCCAGCTCCAATACCGTCAGCTTTGCTGTGCTGGAGGGCCGGATAGTCGCCGCCATAGATGCACCCATATTCGCCCCCGGCCTCCTGCAGGGTCCTTTGGATGTACAGGCGATAAGGGATGTGGATGGGGGAAAGCTGACTGCAAACCAGGCCTTCAACTGGGGGGGCATCCTCTCCAAGATGGGCAGGAAAGGGCTGGATCAGTGCTCCCCTGAGGAGCGCCACCTGGCCACAGAGAGCCTCGCCCTCTTCGCCGCCATGGAGATCAGTGCCCTTCTGCTCCTCTGCCGCGATCTGGGCCAGGAGGACGTGCAGCTATTCCTGGCGGGAAGCCCGGCGAAGGAGATCGAACCGCGGGTATCCGCCCTCCTGGGCAAGAGGGTCAGACCTCTGAAGGGATCGGCAGCCGCTCAGGGCTGCGCCTGGATTGCTGAGGATGTATTCGCCGGGGAGAAGAGCATCCTGGGGATAGCTGTGGATGAGAGGGTCCAAAGGGGAAGGGAATGCTGATCCACCCGGCCAAAGGAGGCCTGATCGATGGAGAAGGTGACTGAGAGAGAGGTAAGAGATCTGGAGGATAGGGCCTCATATATCAAGGGAGAGCGGGCCAGGGCTTTGAGGGCGGAGACGGAGGCCGTCATGGCCAGGGCAGAGGCCTTAGGGGTGGGGGAAGATCTGATCAATCGCCTGGATCTTCTCCTGCTCAATCTCACTGAGGCATCACGCGATGTCTGTACCAATACCAGATGTCCTCATTATGGCAAGAGATGCAAGATGAGATGAGCATCTGAATGATAATGGTATAGTCCTGACGGGCTGCCAGGACTATAGAATAAAAACGATATTTTTTCACCTCACACCCGACCTGCTATCAGACCACTTATTCAGTACCGTTGGCAGGACGATGACAAGCACACCAAATATGATAATGGCATATATCTGAGACATTATGTCCATATTCTCTCACCTCCTTAAATTGAAATACAGCTCATTTTGAGCTTAGGTGCAGGCCATGATAAACCTTTTGCTGAGCATGCCATCCTTTCGGCTTTCTGGTAACTGGCAAAAATGGTAAAATGGTGAAAATGGTAAAAAAGGAAAATAGCAATTCAACCAATTTGTCAAATGAATATTTGTTAATTATGGCCTTATACGATGATATTTAGGCAAATAAATCAATTAAATAGCGAAATAATTGCTTATTATCGGAAAAGCTTAAATAAAGGAATGGATGCCCTACAACAGTGCATTAACCCGGTAGAACCCGGGTGCGTAGCACAGGTGATTGCAATGGCAGGCTTCATTCAAAACGAACCACCCCGGGTGGGAAAGGATGTACAGGTCAATGGATCGATAACCTCAGAGGATAGCGGCTTTTATGTCATCATCATCTCAGCAATTATATTCTTGATTGCCGCACTAACTGGACATCTGGTATAAGAGGTTCCATCCACCTGGATCTGGCCTCCTGGCCCGGGATGGGATCGGTCCCTATCCACTGGTCTGCATCCCGGGCCGAAGAGATAAAAAAAAGAAAAAGATAATCTTTTTTTGGCCCCCTCGCTTCTCCTAGCGGCAAGCCCGGGAGTGCTCTTCATCCCATCTTTCTGCCTTTATGCTCCTCGCTGTGGAATCGGATCGTATGGGCCTTGCCACAAGGGCTCCAGGCCCATTTTTCAGGACGATCTCAAATCAAAGGAGGCCTCTTCTCCCCTCTGCCGGGAAGGGTTCTATAGACCCCCGCCCCGGAGGCTATCCTTCCGGAGGCATTCAGCCTCTGGATATGGGGCGAGATATCCCCGCTCCTCTCCAGGAACTGCTCTACCACCAGCCCCTCCAGCTTCTTTCTGTCCACCCTCTTCCCTTTTCCAATCCCAGGGCAGGTGGGATTGTAGCTGACGCTTAAGAGGATATCCCCATTGGATAGCGTCTCCTCCTCCACTCGGAAGGGAAAGAGGCGGCAGGCGACAGGCCTTACCTGGTATATGCCGCATCCCTCCCGATAGAAGATGCAGGTGGTATCCTCATTGCTCCTCAATACCGGCAGGTCTAAGATCACCTTCCTGCCCTCATCTTCAATCTTCACATAGCAACCATCGTAGTCGTAAAGGGTATCCACGAACTCCTGCGGCCTTCTGCCTGTCCTCTTGCTGATGTTATGAACATCCCTCTCTGTGAGATAGATCAGGTTTGAGCGCCTCCAAAAATCATCCAACTGCTCAGCGGGAATGAGATCCTCAAACTCGGCAGGCCTTTTATGATGGCAGCATGAGCCACATCTTTGGCACTGGAAACGGATATCATCAAAGATGGCCTTTATTATAACCCGGGGCATAAATCCCCTCGAAAAAAGGAAAAGGAGAAGGCGACCTAGAGGGTCGTCTTCAGAGGATGCTTCTCTGCCAGAACCTCCAGTCCCAGCTCCTGCGCTGACTCGGCCTTCATGATGTCCACCATTGCCGCAGCGGGGAAGATCATAGAGGCGTTCTCGATGGGACCGTATAGGTAGTAGTCAGCACCAACGATCCCGGCCACCAGGTTCGATCCGATATCGACGGGAGCGAAAGCCTCCTTGTGCTGTTTCTTCCACTTCTTCATCCAATCCCAGGCAGAGGCACCATTGTGGAAGCCTCCGCCCACCGGCAGGCCGTACATGGCCTTGATGGCGATGCAGGCACGATAGGTTGCACCGGATCCAGCACCCAGAGGCATGGCCGCAGTATCGATAAGAGGCCTGGTGATGCCGCACTCCTTGGCATAATCCATCAGGGGCTTTTGAGCGCCGCCCGCTGCCTTGTTCATCATATCCATCTTGCCCTTGGTCCCCGACTCAATGGCATTGAAGATGAGGACAATGGCCGAGTCCAGATCGCTCTCTTTGACCGCATTCAGCTCCTCATCGGTGATTGAGGCGTTGATGGAGTTATGAATGGCTCTATCGGCCACACCGATCTCAGTGGCATGCTTGACGCCGAAGGCGCGAACCTCTGGAGCAGAGGAGTCGATGAGGAAGGGATAATCGGATATGCCCACGAACCAGTCTATCTCCTTGGCCATGGCCTCATTGCTCTCGGCCACGATCTGGTTCATGCAGCTATTCCCTGTGACATCGCTCATCTCAACCTGTGTATTCCAGAGCCGCTCTGCGGCGGCTGCGTCAAAGACACCGTGCTCCGGGTCAGAGACGATCTTATGCCTGGCATAGAACATGGTGCCGATGCAGCATGTGGGGTACTCGCCAGGCTGACCCCCTAACTTGAATTTACCGAAATCGAAGACTTCCTGCTTCCTATCAAATCTGAACACTCAAATCACCGCCTTCCAATTGCCTGCGTATACGAATAGTATGTATGCTAAGACCAGGATCAATCCTGCGCAGATGCCATAGGCCATGCCCAGATCTCTGCCGATGGATTTGCCAGCCCTCATATACTTCTCTGAGGAGTAGAACTCTACCTTCTCCTCTATCTTCTCCAGCCTTGCCATCACATCTCTGAGCTGATCAGGATCGACCACAGCAACCGGTACTACCGGCTTGATATCTTCTGGCATATGTTCTGGCATGCTTCAAATCCCTCCAAAGAAGGCGAAAGGCCCCAGCATCATCGCAACTGCGAGGACAAAGCCGATGGCAAATCCTATGGAGACCGTGGAGATGACGCCCGAGCTGAGCTTGGTCTCCCTGGCCAGAAGCTGGCCCTTGTAGCGCACGTCCTCCACTATTGCATCGATCAGCGGCATATTTGGCTCTACCACCGCGGGCAATCCCTGGCCATATGCAATCTCTTCTGCCATTTTATACTCCTCCTGCCACTCTGATAATCAACCCAAAGAGGACGAGCACCACTGTCATGCCTAAGGCTATGCCCTCGATCTTGCCGACATAGATGCCAGCCTGCAGCTTGTTGAGGAGGCCGACGTCGGTTACGACGGCATCGATGCCTCGCATCCTCCCCCTTACCTCCACCATCTCTGCTGCCATGGGCATGAGGCCGCCTGCCTCCTCTTCTTCCCCGCCCTCTTTGATCTCGATGGTCATGGGCTCGACATCGAGGGCACCCGGATCCTTGGAGGCCAACTCCTTGACCTTGCTGCTGATGGCTCCGATGTCCTCTGTGTCCATCATCATAACCGCCTGCACCTGCTCCCTCCAGCGTTCAATTGCCTCTGGGGTCAGGTTCTGAATGAAGGGAATGGCTCCCTTGGCTCCGATGATCCTGCCTTCCTTATCGATTCCGCTTTGGGTGAAGGCCTCGACCGCCTGTCCGGTGATGTGCCCCTTGACCTCCATTCCTGTGATCAGGATGTATCTGATATTGGGGTTGGAGATGACATTGGCCACCATCTTCTCTATGCCGATGTTCTCGGTCTTACAGGGTCCTGCCAGGGCAGCCCCTGCTTTGATCAGATCGGCATTATGAAGGTGTGATCCACAGGTGCAGACAGCGACTGGGCTCTCTGGATTGCCCACCTCGTACTCGCCGGTGATAGTTGGCCAGGGGTCAGAAGGCTTCTTTTTAAGAACCATATCTAAGCACCTCCGCCAAGCGCTTTCTTGACGATCTCAAATGTCGCCGGATTGGTGAAGGATATCGACAGCAGTAAGACAAAGGAAACCACCAGGCCGATGATGAATCCCATCCAGATGTTGGTGTACAGACCGGCTATGTATGAGGCCTTGCCCCGGTTGGCGTACGAGGAAAGGAGCTCATTGTCCGGCACCAACTGGTTCACAAGATCGTCAGCGATCTTATCCAGCTTTTCTATTCTCTCATAGACTGGGTCGAAGGTGAACAAGACCACGTCCGCCCTCTGCTCCGAGACCACTCCTTTCAGTGGATCGAAGATCAGGCCCAGTTCCGGTGAAACTCTAACAAATCCCATTTAGAACACCTCACTGCACCGTTGGCGGCAATAATCCTGTTCCGACGACTGCGGATGCATCCCTCTTCACCAGCTTGTAGAACATCTTGAAGAAGTAGAACCACAAAGCAAAGCCGATGATGATCTGCAGCAGGCCCGCGCCCAGGCCCTGGATTGACAAGGCCGCAATTCCAGTGGCGACCATGGCCAGTCCTCCCACCATGGCTGCATTGACCAAAGTCCTGTCCTGCTTCTCATCCGGGCCGAGATTGGCATTGAAGGGATGAAGAACGGCCAGGCCTCCAGCGATGAAGATGATGGCGATGTAGCCGGTCATGAGCACATCGTCTACAATTCGGGTATACCCCAGGTTGCCGGATACAGCAAAGCTCCAGCCGAGAATGGCCAGTGCCCCTGCCATGGACAGGTCGGCATTGCCCTCCTCCATCACCGGAATGTTGAATTTGATGACCTTATTGGCTATGACCCCGACGATGTAGCCGAAGACGCCAGCGTAGATCAGGGTGATGATCGGACTGAGCAAGGGGAGATTGATCGATTCCGCCACAGATAGGCCGAACATGACGGCGATGATGCCCATGCCCAAAGCGAGCATGCCGATCGAGGGAACTCCAGTGCCAATGCCGTATGCACAGACTCTTCTCACTGCATTGGCGCCCATGACTACAGCGAATATGGCGGCCACTGCTCCTATGAAGGAGAACAACTCAGTGTTAAGGGTGGAATTGAGTATTGAGCCCAGATATATGCCCGCGATGGAGCCCACCAGGCCGTATATCCTCAACTTCTTGGGTTCATATGCAGACGGCGCTCCGCCTGCTGCTCCTCCTACAGACATTTCAGGCACCTCCTGCGATTAAGACTGATGCCAATGCGAGCAGTATGCTAGCAACGAGGCAGGCTCTGAAGGCGAAGGGCCACTTCTTGAACTTGGGGTCGTGGAAGCCCTCGATGGTGCCCTGGATATTCCAGGAGGCGATCACAGCATTCACCAGGAATATGCCGATGGCGAACATGGCGCTCAGAGCAGTATTGTGATTGATCAGATATAGTGCATAGTAGATCATGGCACCGCCCAGACCGCCCATCATGCCGCCAATGAGGCCGCTGACGAAACAGATTGTGGGTATGCCCTGGCCAACTGTTCCCGGAGCGACATAGGGGGGCTGAGAGAAGCCGGTAATGGGATCATAATTGACCTTGGCCGAGGCGAAGGGCACGCCTACAGCATAAGCGTAGATCCAAGAGCCGGTGAGCATAGTAGAGCCGATCATAATCCCTGCTCCCACTGCTCCAGAGGCCAGGATGAGCCAGATGTTATCGGTGACGGACATCATCAGGCCGGCGGCCAACAGGCCGGTGAGGCCCGCTCCGGCTGCCAGTTGCACCGTTCCGGTGCCGATACCAGTAGCCTGGGCCATGGCCGCAGGTGCGCCGCCCACAGGAACGAAGTGAACACCGACTCCAACCAGCAGCCCGCCCACGATGATCTCCAGGACATATATAATTGTATTTTGATCTATCATGCTGCTATATCCCCCTTATACTCTGGATATGGCCCATATTTTCTCCTGGTGGATTTCTCTATATAGTGGTTATAGAAAACTTCCACAAGAATGAAGAAGACTCCCATGAGAATGGCATAGGTGGCCTGGGTTACAGGGTCGAATACCGCTGTCCGCCAGTTGTCCAGAAAGACCGTTAGGCCGAAGCCCATTCCCGTGGCCGGTCCGCCGAACTTGGTGCAGAACCAGGCGTTATCGATGGAGTTCCTGAGACCTGCCTCGGCCTTCCTCACGATCTGGCCGGAGAGCATGGTGTTCAGACCGCATCCGAACTGCCGGTTCTGGAACTGTCTCTCACTGCCATAATGGATATCTCCCACTGAGGAGCCGATGGCACCCACTGCCAGCCCCCAGATCAATGCGATGATGGGCATTGGGAAGGGATGTGGCGTTGGCAGCATGTATACCATGATATACGATATAGTTGAAATACAGAATGCTGTTATCCAGGCATGCGCCATAATCGATGGCGTGGTGTACCTG
>Ga0116183_1002811_pt1 | contig 18312 bp, 17 predicted proteins | sample AD_UKC078_MetaG_FD_89753 | JGI IMG/M metagenome (GOLD analysis project Ga0116183, IMG submission 89753) | Active sludge microbial communities of municipal wastewater-treating anaerobic digesters from USA - AD_UKC078_MetaG | ecosystem: Engineered > Bioreactor > Anaerobic > Digestate | place: USA... | reverse complement strand
GTCTGCTGGAACTGGTCCAGGTCGTAGCGACACACGCCGCGCTTCGGCATGGTGAGCACCACATTGAGGGCACGCACCTTTGAATTGAGCACGTCGACTTTGGCGCTGCCGAAGTTGCCGGATTCGTCCTTGAACTTGCACTCGGTGTTCACCGTGAAGGTGCGCAGCGGCATGGGCTTGAGGCGGCCGGTAGTCGCACTGGCGGGTTTATCGATGCTGCTGCCGTCGGGCAGCTGCACCGGCTTGCTGGTGGCGGGCTGCTGCGGCAGGTTGACGGTGGAACAGCCGGCCAGCAGGGCCAGTACACTGCCGATAATCAAACGGTGGCGCATCGTGCTGCTCACACTGCCGGTTTGCGGGCGTGCCAGTCGGTGCTCTGCTGGAACTGGTGGGCCACGCCCAGCAGGCGTGCTTCGCCGAAGTAGTTGCCGATGAGCTGCAGGCCGACGGGCAGGCCGCCGGCACCGAAACCGGCCGGGTGGGCCAGTCCGGGCAGGCCGGCGAGGTTCACGGCGATGGTGTAGATGTCGGACAGGTACATCTGCACCGGGTCGCTGCTCTTTTCGCCAATGCCGAAGGCCACGGTGGGGCTGGTGGGGCCGGCGATGACGTCGCATTTTTCGAAGGCGGCGGCAAAGTCCTGGGCGATCAGGCGGCGCAGTTTCTGGGCCTTGATGTAGTAGGCGTCGTAATAGCCGTGGGAGAGCACGTAGGTGCCGGTGAGGATGCGCAGCTTGACCTCGGCGCCAAAGCCCTGGGCGCGGCTCTTGCAGTACATGTCGTTGAGGTCGCCGTATTCGGCAGCCCGGTGGCCGTAGCGCACGCCGTCGAAACGGCTGAGGTTGGAGCTGGCTTCGGCCGGGGCGATCACGTAGTAGGCGGGGATGGCCAGACGGGCGTTGGGCAGGCTCACTTCGACGGTGACGGCACCAAGCTTGCGGTATTCGGCCAGTGCGGCTTCAACGGCAGCGCGCACGTCGTCGGACATGCCTTCGGCGAAGAACTCGGTGGGCAGGCCGATGCGCAGGCCGGCGAGGGGCTGGGCCAGGTCACGGGTGTAGTCCTCGGCGTCGCGTTCCAGGCTGGTGGAGTCGCGCGGGTCGTGGCCGCTCATGGCCGACAGCATCAGCGCGCAGTCTTCGGCGGTGCGCGCAAAGGCGCCGCCCTGATCCAGCGACGAGGCGTAGGCGATCATGCCGTAACGCGACACGGTGCCATAAGTGGGCTTGATGCCGGTGATGCCGCACAGCGCCGCCGGCTGGCGGATCGAGCCGCCGGTGTCGGTGCCGGTGGCCATCGGCACCATGCGCGCCGCCACGGCGGCGGCTGAGCCGCCCGACGAGCCACCGGGCACGCAGTCGGTGTTCCAGGGGTTGCGCACCGGGCCGAAGTGGGAGTTCTCGTTGGACGAGCCCATCGCGAACTCGTCCATGTTGGTCTTGCCGACCATCACGGCACCGGCGGCCTTGAGCAGGGTGACGACGTGGGCGTCGTAGGGGCTGACGAAGTTCGACAGCATTTTGGAGCCACAGGTGGTGAGCACGCCTTCGGTGCAGAACACGTCCTTGTGGGCCATCGGGATGCCGGTGAGCGGGCCGGCGCTGCCGGCGGCCAGGCGGGCATCGGCGGCACGGGCGGCGGCGAGGGCGCCGTCACGGTCGACGGTGATGAAGGCGTTGATCGTGGCGTTGCCGGCATCGATGCGGGCGAGGCTGTCGGTGGCGAGCTCGACGGCGGAGACGGTTTTCGCGCGGAGTGCTGCGGCAATCTCTTTGAGGCTGGAGTCGATCATGGTGCGTGGGGCAAGGTAAGCGGCGCAGGCCGAAGCCGGCGCCAGAATTGGGGGTTGCCGCTTATTCGATGACCTGGGGAACCAGGTACAAGCCGGCTTCGGTCTGCGGGGCGATGGCCTGGAAGGCGGCGCGGCGGTCGGTTTCGCTGACCTTGTCTGCGCGCAGGCGCTGGGCCAGTTCCTGGGGGTGGCTCATGGGCTCTACGCCGTCGGTATTGACCGCCTGCATTTCCTCGATCAGGCCGAAAATTCCGTTGAGTTTGGCCTGCGTGGCTTCCAGTTCGCCTCCGGCGAGTTCGAGGCGGGCGAGCTTGGCGATGTGGCGGACTTCGTCGAGGGAAAGTGACATGGCAATTTACAAAGTTGCTTAAACGACAAAGGTTTGTAGGTTATCATAAGCGATTCTGTTGCCCCAATTCCCAACCCCCTCCAACGGTTTTTCCGGGATTTTTCTCCGATGTTTGGTTCTCTGCGCTCCTATTTTTCGAACGATCTTGCCATCGACCTTGGCACAGCCAACACCCTGATCTACGTGCGGGGCAAGGGTATCGTTCTCGATGAACCGTCCGTGGTGGCGATCCGCACCGAAGGCGGTCCGAACGCCAAGAAGACCATCCTCGCGGTGGGCATGTCGGCCAAGCAGATGCTTGGCAAGACCCCGGGCAATATCACTGCCATCCGGCCGATGAAAGACGGTGTGATCGCCGACTTCACTGTGACCGAGCAGATGCTCAAGCAGTTCATCAAGAAGGTTCACGACACCCGCCTGTTTTCGCCCAGCCCGCGCATCATCATCTGCGTGCCCTGCGGTTCGACCCAGGTGGAGCGTCGGGCCATTCGCGAATCTGCTCTTGGCGCCGGCGCCAGCAATGTTTATCTGATTGAAGAACCCATGGCCGCCGCCATCGGTGCCGGCATGCCGGTTGCCGAAGCCACCGGCTCCATGGTCGTCGATATCGGCGGCGGTACCACCGAAGTGGGTGTGATCTCGCTCGGCGGCATGGTTTACGCCGGGTCGATCCGCGTCGGCGGCGACAAGTTCGATGAGTCCATCGTCAATTACATCCGTCGCAACTACGGCATGCTGATTGGTGAAACCACTGCCGAATCCATCAAGAAGGGCATCGGTTCGGCCTTCCCCGGTTCCGAAGTGCAGGAAATGGAAGTCAAGGGCCGCAACCTGGCCGAAGGCATTCCGCGCGCTTTCACGATTTCGTCCAACGAAATCCTCGAAGCCCTGACCGAGCCGCTGAACCAGATCGTTTCGGCGGTCAAGATTGCCCTCGAGCAAACCCCGCCCGAACTCGGTGCCGATATTGCCGAGCGTGGCATGGTGCTCACCGGCGGCGGCGCATTGCTGCGCGACCTCGACCGTCTGCTGATGGAAGAGACCGGTTTGCCGGTAATCGTCGCCGACGATCCGCTCACCTGCGTGGTGCGCGGTTCGGGCATGGCGCTCGAAAAGATGGACCAGCTCGGTTCCATCTTCACCAGCGAATAAGCGTCGACATTGCAGCCAGGGCGGGCGCGGTGAACCTTAGGTTCTTCCGTGCTTGCCGGCGACCCGGGCTTGTCCCGGGCGTAACTGTTTGCTGATGAACTGACGCCGCATATCTTGGCAGGCCATTCGTCTCCTCCCTTTTTCAAACGCGGGCCCGCGCCGCTGGCCAAGCTCGTCTTCTTTGCGATCGTTTCTCTGGCCATGCTGGTCAGCGATCTGAACATGCGCTACCTCGACGGCTTCCGGAAGGGCTTGTCGGTGCTGGCTTATCCGTTGCAGATGGCGGCTGCCTCGCCGGCCGATTTTGTCCGCAATGCATCCGACTATTTTGCCTCGCTGGTGCGTCTGCAGATCGAGAACAAGGATCTCAAGGCCCGTCAGCTGAGGGGCGCCGAACGCCTGCTGCGCCTCGATCAGCTGGAGCAGGAAAACCGGCATCTGCGCGCCCTGCTCGAAGCCCGCGACAAGCAGTCGGCCAGATCGGTGGTGGCCGAGATCATGTACACCGCCAAAGACCCGTTCTCGCGCAAGGTGATTCTCGACAAGGGCGCGCAGGCCGGCATTGAGGCGGGTCAGGCGGTGGTGGACGATGTCGGCGTGATCGGCCAGATTACCCGCGTTTTTCCGATGCAGTCCGAACTCACCCTGCTGACCGACAAGGATCAGGCGATTCCGGTGATGATCGTGCGCACCGGCATGCGTGCGGTGCTTTTCGGTTCCGGCAATGGTTTGATGGAACTGCGCTATCTGGCCGCCAATGCCGATGTTCAGGCCGGCGACAAGGTGGTTACGTCCGGTCTTGACGGGGTCTTTCTGGCGGGGCTGCCGGTGGCCACTGTCGCCCGGGTGGAGCGCGATCAGGCGCAGGCTTTTGCGCGTATTCCGTGCCTGCCGGCAGCGGGTGTCGAGCAGTTCAGCCATGTGCTGGTGCTTGGGCATCGGGAAAGCCTGCCTCCCCGTCCGCCCGAGGCCGAGCCGGTCACGGGCAAGTCCGGCAAGGGCCGCAAGGCCCGCGCCCCCAAGGAGTAAGCCGTGCAACCGACACATAGCTCGCGCCGCATCCTGCTTCCGGTGAGGATGTGGTTTGTATACACGACCCTCTTTATCGCCCTGTTCCTGAATTACGTGCCCACCGGTCATTTGCCGGCAGTGCCCGATGTGGTGGCCTTGGTGCTGGCCTTCTGGTGTGTGCGCGAGCCGGACAAGATCGGTATCGGGGCTGGCTTCGTGTTTGGCCTGCTGACCGACATCGGTGTGGGCGCGGCGCTGGGTCAGCATGCCTTTGCGTACGTGCTGCTGACCTATGCTGCCAACGAGCTGTCGCGCCGGGTGTTGTGGTTTACGCCGGTGGAGCAGGCGCTGCATGTGTTGCCGTTGCTGTTCATGTCCCAGGTGGTGATGGTTGCCGTGCGCCTGCTGGCCGGGGCCGAATTCCCGGGCTGGTGGATGTTCTTCGGCAGTTTCGTCGGCGCTCTGTTGTGGATTCCCCTGCACTACGTGCTGCTGTTGCCCCAGTTCCAGCCCATGGATCGGGACGAGAACAGGCCGATCTAGTGGAGGCCACTTGACAGGTATCCGAACCCCCGAGCAGGAAGTTGCCCGCTTCCGCGGCCGTCTGGCCGTGGCCGGGGCGGTGGCGCTGGTGTGCTTCGGCCTGCTGGCGGCACGCTTCTTCTATCTGCAGGTGGTGCGTTTCGACTACTACTCGACCCGGGCCGAGGACAATCGCATCTCGCTGGTGCCGATCGTGCCCAACCGCGGCCTGATCATGGACCGTAACGGTACCGTGCTGGCACGTAACTTTTCGGCCTACACGCTGGAGATCACCCCGTCCAAGGTTGTCGACCTCGAAGCCACCATCGAGGCGCTGTCGGCGCTGGTGGATATCCAGCCCAAGGACCGCAAACGCCTCAAGAAGCTGATGGACGAGAGCAAGAGCTTCGAGTCCCTGCCGATCCGCAATCGCCTGTCCGACGATGAAGTGGCCCGCTTCATCGTTCAGCGTTACCGTTTTCCGGGGGTCGAGTTGAAGGCCCGGCTGTTCCGCGATTATCCGATGGGCAGTTTCGGCTCCCATATCGTCGGCTACATCGGCCGGATCAATGACCGCGACCTCGAGCGCATCGAGGACAGCGACGATACCGCCAACTACCGGGGTACCGACCACATCGGCAAGGCCGGCCTGGAGAAGAGCTACGAGCGTGAATTGCACGGTGCCACCGGTTTCGAGGAGGTGGAGGTGGATTCCGGCGGTCGGGCGGTGCGTGCCTTGCGCCGCACGCCCGCGACGCCGGGCAACAACCTGATTCTGACGCTTGACCTGAAGTTGCAGGAAGTGGTCGAGAAGGCCTTCGGCAACCGCCGCGGTGCGCTGGTTGCCATCGAGCCAGGGACGGGCGGCGTGCTGGCGCTGGTCTCGGTGCCCACCTTTGATCCCAATCTGTTCGTCGACGGAATTGCGCCACAGGATTGGGACGAGCTCAATAACTCGCCCGATCATCCGATGGTTAACCGGGCGCTCAACGGGGCCTATCCGCCGGGCTCCACCTTCAAGCCCTTCATGGCGCTGGCAGCCTTGATGAGTGGAAAGCGGACCCCCGGTCAGGCGATTTCCGACCCTGGCTATTTCGATTTCGGCGGCCACCACTTCCGTGACGACAAGGTCGGCGGCCATGGTTATGTGGACATGTACCGCTCCATCGTGCAGTCCTGCGACACCTACTACTACCGCCTCGCCAACGACATGGGAATCGACCTGATCGCCCAGCTCATGGGCGAATTCGGTTTTGGCAGCAAGACAGGCATCGACATAGAGGGCGAGAGCAGCGGTATCCTGCCTTCGCCCGAATGGAAGAAGCGCCGTTTCAAGAAGCCCGAGCAGCAGAAGTGGTTTGGCGGCGAGACGATTTCCATTGGCATCGGCCAGGGCTACAACGCCTACACCATGCTCCAGCTGGCCCACGCCACGGCCACCGTGGCGGCGGGCGGGGTGATGTTCAAGCCCCACCTGGTCAAGTACATCGAAAGCGCCAGCGACGGCAGTCGCCGAATGATCGAGCCGCAGCCGATCAAGACCATTCCGATCAAGCCCGAACACATCGATACCATCCGCCGCTCCATGGTCGGCGTGAATCGCGAAGGCACCGGTGCCCGCGCCTTTGCCGGGGCGCCTTATGTCTCGGCCGGCAAGACCGGCACGGCGCAGGTGTACTCGCTGAAGGGGGCCAAATACTCGTCGAAGATTTCCGAACGTCTGCGTGACCACGCGCTCTTCATTGCCTTTGCGCCGGCCGACAAGCCGACCATTGCGATGGCAGTACTGGTGGAGAACGGCGGTTTCGGTGCCGAGTCTGCCGCGCCAATCGCCCGCGCGGTGCTCGATTACTACCTCCTCGGCAAGTTGCCGGCGGGCATTGCCCCGGAAGATCCGGGTGCCGAAGGCGGCGTGGGAGACTCCACCGGTGAGTGATTTCCGCTTCAATCCCCGCAAGTGGCTGATCGGCGTCCTGTCACCGCTCGATGGCCCGCTGACGCTGATCGTGCTGGCCATCCTGAGCTTCTCCACGGTGGTGATGGTCAGTGCGTCGCCGGAGCGTCTAGACACGCTGGCCCTCAACGTCGGCGTGGCATTCATGGTCATGTGGATCGCCGCCAGTGTGCCGCCCCAGCGCATGATGACCATTGCGCTGCCGCTCTACGTTCTCGGTGTGCTGCTGCTTGTCGGGGTGGCGCTGTTCGGCGATGTGTCAAAGGGGGCGCGGCGCTGGCTGAACATTGGGGTGGCGCGAATCCAGCCGTCTGAACTCATGAAGGTCGCCATGCCACTGATGCTGGCCTGGTACTTCCAGAGTCGTGAAGGCCTGATTCGCGGTCGCGACTTTCTGATCGCAGCGGCCCTGTTGCTGCTGCCGGTCGGGCTGATCGCCAAGCAACCCGATCTGGGCACGGCGATTCTTGTCGCCGCGGCCGGTTTTTATGTGCTGTTTTTTGCCGGGCTGACCTGGCGGCTGATCCTGCCTGTGGTGGTGGTCGGGGTCGTCGGTATCGGGGCCATCGTCGCCATGGGCGACACCATTTGCCAGCGTGGTGTGGAGTGGCCGGGGCTGCGTGATTACCAGAAGCACCGGGTGTGCACATTGCTCGACCCCACCTCCGACCCGCTCGGCAAGGGTTTTCACATCATCCAGTCGACCATCGCCATTGGTTCGGGCGGCATTTTTGGCAAGGGGTGGGGGAAGGGCACCCAGACGCACCTGGACTTCCTGCCCGAAAGACACACCGACTTCATCTTTGCGGTGCTCACCGAGGAATTTGGGCTGGCGGGCGCGCTGCTTCTCGTGTTACTGTATATCCTGTTGATTTTTCGCGGCCTTTTTATTGCCGCTGGTGCCCCGACCCTGTTCTCGCGCCTTCTCGCTGGCGCCCTTACGCTGATCTTCTTTACCTACGCGTTTGTGAACATGGGCATGGTGAGCGGAATTCTCCCCGTTGTCGGGGTTCCGTTGCCTTTTGTCAGTTACGGTGGCACTGCACTCGTTACTCTGTGTCTCGGCGTCGGAATGCTCATGAGCATCCAGCGCCATCGACGCCGGGTAGGTACCTGAACCCGCGCGCGTCAAGGCGCGCGCCCGAACAGGATTGAGCGTCATGACCCCTGTAGCGATCCGCCGTCGCGCCTGCATCCTGCTCGCGCCTCTCTGTAGTGCCCTCCTGCTGAGCATTTATGCCGCGCCATGTGCCGCTCATTCGGATGATATGGTGTCATCGGGAGGCGGGCTGAAAGCCACTCCGCGTGCTCCCGCTGCGGTTGGTGCGCTCCCATACCGGGATGCCCAGGATGGTCCGTTCAGCGGTGAAGCCCCCGAGGCGGAGCCGTCCGGCTTGCTGGCCGTGCCACAGGTTGAAAAGAGTGATTACTCGCTCGGCAGCGGGGTCGCGCTGGGCAATGCCGCCGGCGTCGGTGCCTTTAGCCAGAAGGGCGTGGCCAGCTGGTATGGCAAGATGTTCCATGGTCGCAAGACATCCAGCGGCGACAGCTTTGACATGTACGCCATGACCGCGGCACATCCCAGCCTGCCGATCCCGAGCTACGTGCGCGTCACCAACCTGTCCAACGGGCGTACCGCGGTGGTGCGCATCAACGACCGGGGCCCCTTTCATCCGGGCCGCATCATCGACCTTTCCTACGCTGCCGCCTACAAGCTTGGTTATGCCGATCAGGGGCAGGCCAATGTCGAAGTCGCACTGGTGTTGCCCGAAGAGGTGGCTTTCGTGACGCCGTCGCGTCCGGTGCCACCGATCCGCAAGCTGAAATCGCCGGTTGCCGCGCCGGTGCAGGTGGCAGCCCGTCCGGCGCATGTGCCGGCAACGGCGGTTGCCGTGGTCAGCGAGCCGGCGCGCGCAACCGCCGTCGAGCCTGCCCCGTCCGTGCAGCTTGCCGCCGCCCCGACGATCCGGGTGGCTGAAAGCTTGAGGGGCCAGGTCTTTCTGCAACTGGGGGCCTTCGCCACGCCGCTGAGTGCCGACCAGTTCAAGGGTTTTGTCGAGCATGAACTCAAGTGGCTCAAGGAGTCGGTTTCGGTGCTGGCTTCGGGGGGCAAGTACCGCCTCCAGCTCGGGCCCTTCCCGTCGGCGCCCGAGGCTCGCTCGATTGCCGAGCGCATCGCCACGACGCTGAAGCTCAAGCCCTACGTCGTCCAGCGTTAAGCCATGCAGCCGGGAAAGTGACTCGCGTCACTCCGCGGCTGTGACCTTTCGGGCAGCGTTTGTCGACGAATTTCCCTAAGCTGTGAAGCGCAGACCGAGTTTGCGGGTGTTTTCGTTTTTCCCCGATCTTGTGGTCTGCTCATCAGGGAAACCAGCACCATGGCCTCGTTGAACGACCCCCAATTCAGCCGTAGCAGCCTGGCCTGCGCCACCCCGTGCTTGCGCTGTGCCGACGATAGTTGCGATCTGGATCTGGACACGCTCCCCGACGAAATCGACTTGCTGCAGGTGTTGTGGTCGCAGATTCGCAATTACTGCAATGAATTCGCCCCCGGACCCCGCGTGAGCTGACAGTTCTGCGGATTCAAAACGAAAGAGCCGCAATCGCGGCTCTTTCGTTTTGGAGCTTCAGGACTGCCCGAAGGCGCTTACGGGGGCGTACAGCCGATGGGGTACCAGACTTTGACGGGAAAGCCACCGACATAAATGATGTAGAAGCCGGCACAGGGGACGCCGCTACCACTGTCCTTCGGCTTGGGCTGTTCCTCTTCTGTCGCATTGGCAGCATCGCTGCGCTGGCATTCCGGGAGGGATGATTTCTTTGTTGGCGAGGCCGACAGGCTTGCCCTGGACATCACGCAGGCCTTGAGGGGCTTGCCGCCTGCATCAAGAGGAATGACCTCTCCGTTCTTCCCGAAGACCATGCCACCGGTGATGTCGCTCGGGGCGAGCACGCCCCGGGTGAACTGCCCGAGGCCGCCAGCCGCGTGGGCGGGAGCCTGGAGCATCACGGCAGCCAGCAGGCCGAAGGCGAGCAGGGTGGTGCGCAGGGGGTTGGGACGCGGATACTGCTGCATGTTCGAAGATCTCCTCATGGTGGTAAGCCTTTAGGCTGCTAGCCTCCGCGACTCAGAAGCGGAAGTGGCCCTGTAGCAGGGCGGTGCGCTGCGGGTAGAACAGCGGCACTTTCGGGTCGCCGTTCAGGTCCGTGTTGTGGAAGCGGAACTGCTGGTCGAAGACGTTGTAGATGGCGAGCGTGGCAGTCAGGCGATTGCTCACGATCGGTATGGAGACGCGCAGATTGCTGGTGGAGAAAGTGCTGCCGGCATGCAGGTCGTTGCCCGCGCCGTCCAGTTGGGCTGCGTGCTGGCGGACGGCCCAGTTTTCGAGGAGCACCTCGGCAGGCCCGGTCTTGAGCCACAGGCGCAGGGGGAAGAGGTCGGTGCGGACCTTGTAGGGCAAGCCCCGGAAGTCGGAGTCGAGCGGGGTCTGTGCTTCCTCGTGGCGCCATTCAGCGCTGATGGCCACTTTATGCCCGAAGGGCACGGCCACGTGTGCGCGGTGCAGCTGCTCGTTCCAGCGCCCCAGTTCCACGCTGTTGCCTGCCCCAATCGTCGGCACATTCAGAATGCGCCCGGAGGCTACGAGGCCAGCCGTGATGCCGCCGGCGAAGCGCTGGTCAAGGCCAATGGCGGCACGCCGCCAGCGTGTGCCGGTGGGGTCGTCGAAGACCTGGTTGAAGCCGGCGAACTGCGTCGGGGCCAGGCTCTCCCTGTCGTACTTGGAGCCGGATACGCCCTGAAAGAAGGCCGCACGCAGGGTGGTGCCGGCGGCGAGGCGCGCGACGATGCCAAGCTTGCCGTTGACGCGCTCCGTCTGGGTCTTGTAGAGGGCGTCCAGGCGCACGTATTCAGCGCCCCCATGCACCGTGACTACCCGATTGATCCGCCATTGGCCGTAGCCGAAGGCGGTGTCCCGATCGGTCCTCAGGCTGGCGGTGGGTAAGGCGTCGGCGTACAGGACATTGCTTGGGTCGGCGCTCAGGGCCATCGAATAGGCGCTGTTTGCGCTGCCCGAAAGGTGGAAGCTGCTGGCTCCGGCTACCAGTCCACTCCACTCCTTCTGAAGCGAATACAGCATCGACACGCCGCGGCTGCGCTGCCGCAGGCGACCGTCCAAGTCGATATCGAAGCCCGGTGGGTTGATCTGGAAGAAGTCCATCTCGTGCTCGCGGATGCGCTGGGTGTTCACCTCCGCGATGAACTCCTCCCCGGCTCCCAGCTCGCGGCGGATGCCGAGGCGGCCGAGATCGGTGATCACGTTTTGCAAGGTGCCGATCGGGCCTTCGAACAGGTCCTTGCTCTGGTCGCCACCGCTGCGCTCCGTGTGGCGTATTTCGGCCAGCAGCATGGTGCGCGGAGTGAGGGCGAACTGGCCGGTGATCCGGCTGCCCGCCAGGTGGGTGTCGGCAATGCGGGTGTCGAGGCCGCGGCTGCGGTAGTCAAAGGCGCCGATGGACAACTGGACCTGCTCCCAGGCACGCGACGCCACGAAGCTGCCCGACAGGTTGTCGCGGGTGCCACCGGCGAGCGAGGCGGCGAAGCGGGTCGGCTGGCGCTCGAAAAAGGCGGTGGCTTCGTCAGGCGACACGGCGCGCGGGCCGTCGAGCATGGGAATGGCCGGCATCACGAACTGCGGTGCCAGTGGCCAGTGGCCGATTGGCTGGCGCATCTGGGCCTGCAGCAGTTCGCTGAGGCGGGCGCCCTCGTAGCGCGGGGTGTCGGCGTAGGCTTCGGCCAGCAGGCGGTGGGCGGCGGCGTTCTGGCTGTCGTCTTCGAGCGCGTTCATGGCAGCCACCTGGGCTGGCGCCGCAAAGCCGACTTGCTGGTAGGCGGCGCCGAGGCTGGCGGCCCGGGCGGCCCGGTCTTGGTCGAGCAGTGCGCTGGCGCGGAGCACGGCACGCTGCTCGTTGAGGGCGAGGGCCTGTTCGCCGTCGGCGATGGCGGCCAGCGGTTCGCGATCGCGCAGCTTGCGGAAGGCATCGAAGTACCACGGGGTCGGCGAGGCCGGATCGAGGCGGCGGGCTAGTTCGAACTGGTTGCCGGCGACCTTGCTGCGTGCTTCTTCCATGTAGGCGCGGCCGAGGTAGCTGCGCAGTTCGGCATTGGCGGGGTCGAGCAGGGCGGCGATTTCGACTTCGCGGCGGCCGGCTTCGGTGTGGCCCTGGCGCAGTAGGGCGAGGCCGAGGCCGAAGTGGGTCAGTGGTTCGGCATCGTTGCTGTCGAGGGCGCTCTGGAAGTCGGTGGCGGCGCCATCGGTTTCACCTGCGATGAGTCGCGAGAAGGCGCTCATGGCGCGGGCGCGGGGGGTATCGGGGCCGAGAGCGAGGGCGTGGCGGGCGGAGTCGCCACCGGCTGCGCTATGGCCGAGGCTCAGTTCGAGTTCGGCGCGGCGTGCCCAGGCGAGCGGGTCGGTGGCGTCGAGCCGGGTGGCGTCTTCGGCAGCGGCAAGCGCGGCGGGCAGTTGGCGGGCCGACTGCAGCGCGTAGCTCAGAGCCAGCCGGGCGGCGCTGGAACCGGCGTCGAGGCTGACGGCCCGGCGGGCGGCAGTTTCGGCGGCGTTGTCGTTGCGCGCGACCAGCACGACAGCCTCAATGGCAGCAAGGGAGGCGCTGGCATCCGGGGCGAAATGGGCGATCTGCGCGCGGGCTTCGTCTACTTGGCCAAGGCCCAGCAGGGCGCCGGCCTTGAGGGCTGCGAGGCTCGGTTGGGTGCCGGTTTCGGGCAGGGGGGCAAGGGCGTCGAGGGCTTCACGGAAGCGGCCGCTGTCGGCAGCGCGGCGGGCGGTGGCGAGCGGGTTGCGGAGGGCTTCGGGCAGGGCAGCCAGTTCTGCATCGGACAGGCGTACCACGCTTGGGTAGTGAATGGCCCAGGTGACTGCATCCAGCGGACGTATGGCGACGCGCCCGGGGGCGCTGCCGGCATGGGTTTCGCTTGCTTCGCCGGCGCCGAGGCTTTGTTCGCCAGTGCTGTTGGCGGTGCGTACGCGGCCTTCGGCAACGACGACGCGGGCCGCGCTGTCATCGCTGGCGACGGTGAATTCGGTGCCGTCCACCAGCGCATTCACGAAGGGGGTTATGACCCCGAAGCGTTTGGTGAAGCGGCTGATCACATGCACTACGCCGCGTCCCAGGCTGAGTTCGCCGCTGCTGGCTGACGGTGGCAGGGTCAGGGTGGTGTTCTGGTCGAGGCGGACGAGGACGTTCTGGCTCAGTACCACGGCGGCACGGCCGGGGCCGCGAACGGCAATCTGGTCGCCGGGGCACAGGATTTGCCGGGCGCTGGCGGCCTGCCAGTTGCCGCCAGTGGAGGCGCGTACTTCGACGCGGCCTTCAATGGCCGTCAGCCGGCCCGCCTCGGTATCGCAGGCCAGGGTATCGAGCGACAGGCCGGAAAGCGCAACAGCGAGGCACACAAAAACCGGGCGCAGGACGAAATGCTGCGGCAAATGAGCAGGGGCTTGCATTGTCAGGACACCGAAAGGACTGTCTTTTGGGGGCGAGATGCCTTCGGTACGAATATTAACTGTAAAGTGATGTAAATCACTTGACGGTGAGCATGATGCAGCCATCCGAGTCAGGCATGTCCAGGCCGGCCAGGCGAGCCTGGCAGCGTTGCAGGTAGAAGTGGCCGGGGCCGTCGTCCGGGCACAGGTCGATAACTCGATGCAGATGTTCGGCTGCCGAATGGGGGGCGTCGCAGGCGTAGGCGGTGCGAGCCGTGTCGAAGGCTCGGGCTGCTTCGGCAGGCAGCGGTGCAGCCAGGATCTCGTGGAGATCGATGGGGCTGCGCTTGCCGGCCAGCACAAAGGCACCGAGGGCGCGGGCGTGGCCGTGACCGGCGCCATGGCCGTCGTGCGCGATGACTGCACCGGAGGCGAGAATCCGCGTGCCGAGGGGTTTGTTAGCTCCCTGGATGCGGCTGGATGTGTTGACGATGTCGCCGACTGCGCGCAGTTCGCGGTGCTGGCTGGCGCCGACTTCGCCGAGAAAGACCGGGCCGTAATGCAGGCCGAAGCGGGTTGGCAGCGCGTCGTTGTCGTGTCCGGGACCATTCATCAGGCGATGCAGTTCCAGCGCTGCAAGGCGGGCCTGCCGGCAGGCGTCGCTGGCAGAGTCGTCGGCCAGCCACAGGCACATCAGCGAATCGCCGACGATGTCCATCACGTGGCCGCCGTGGGCTTCGATGACGGGGATGAAGCGGGCGAAGTAGCGGTTGAGGGCATCGCGGGTGGCGGCCGGGCTGAGGGCTTCGGAGAGACTGGTGTAAGCCTCGATGTCGCTGCACAGGCACACCCCGTGGACCGTGCGCCCGCCTTCATGGCCCTTGAGCAGGGTGGCCAGCTTGTCGCTGCCCCGGCGGGTCAGGCCGAGTGCCAGGGCGTGTTCGAGGTGGCGCTCGCGCTGGCGGGCGGCGCGGGTGTGAAGGACCATTCCGCCAGCGGTGGTAATGAGCGGGGCGACGAGCACCGGCAGGATCAGCGGTAGCCACAGGTGCAAGTGAGTAAAGCTCCAGCCGGCTAGTGCGGCCCACGCGAGGGCCATGGCTGCGGTGACGAGTAGTGCGCGGCGGCTGCGGGCAAGCTGCCAGGGCAGGGTCAGTAGCACCACCCAGCCGAGCAGGGCAGCGGCCATGCCGGCTTCGCTGGGGCGTTCGAGGCTGTTGCCTTCAAGGAGGTTGGCGAGGGCTGTGGCGCACAGCTCGACGCCGCTGATGTCGAGGCCGTCCGGGGTGCTGAAAGGGGTGCGGAACATGTCCGACTGGCGCGACTGGTTGAATTCGGAAAAGCCGATCAGTACTGCCTTGCCGCGAAAGGCGGCATCTCCGGCGACGGGGTCGGCGACCAACCGGAGGGCGTCGGTGTAGGAAAGGGTGTGGATGCTACCGATCGGTCCGTAGAGGTTGAGCGTGCGGCGGCGCGTGTCAGGGACAAGTTTGGCCGGGTCGGGGGTGGCGGCCGTCATGCGGTGGGCCATCAGCACGGGCAGCGATGGCCGGTCGCCGGCGCTGGGCACGAAACCCCAGAATTCGACTACCCCGTCGGGGGTTTTCGGCATGATGAAGGGGCCGTTGGCCCAGGCTGCGTCACGCAGCAAGGGCAGTGACTGGGTGAGCCGGTCGATGTTGGCAAGGATTTCACCGCCCTGCCCGGTAACCGCTTCACGGGTGATGCCTTCGATGAGAACCACGTTGCCGGCCTTCTTGATGGCGCCGGCGAGGGCCAGATCCTGATCGGGCTCGCGGGCACGCTCGAAGAGCACGTCGAAGCCGATTGCCCGGGCACCCCGTTCGGTCAGCCCGGCGACCAGCCGGGCGTGCAGGCCGCGCGGCCAGCGTTCGGGGCGCTCTGACTGGCCAAGGGCCCGGGCTGACTGCGAATCGAGGGTTATAATCACAATTGATGCCGGGGCTTGGCGACTACCTCTAAAGTTATAGAGAAGGTCAAGCCCGGTACTGTATTCGAGCTCCCGCAGCGATGAAGACAGCGCGACTGCCATGGTCAGCAGCGATGCCAGAAGAAATACCAGGAAGGGTTTGTCGAAGCGTGGCACGGAATAAAATGTCAGGGTTGCGCTGTCAGGGGAGGCTATAGGCTGTGGATTATCTGGATCGGGTTGATTTGTTCGAGGGCCTGACCGAGAGCCAGGTTAACGCGCTTGTCGAGCGTTCGCGCATGCGTGTCTTTGCGGCCAACACCATCGTCGTCAGCGAGGGCGACGATGGCAACAGTCTGTTCGTGGTGCAACATGGCTCGCTCAAGGTCTTTCTGACCGATAACGTCGGGCGGGAGGTGACGTTGTCATTTCTCGATCCCGGTGATTATTTCGGTGAGTTGGCCTTGCTGGACGAGGCTCCCCGCTCGGCGTCGGTCATTGCGGTAACGCGTAGCGAAGTATTGCAGATTCCCCGCACGGCCTTTCTGGCCCTGGTCGAAGCTTACCCGGCCTGTATGCAGTTGGTGGTGCGCAATCTGGTGGCACGCGTCCGCTCGCTTACCGAAAACGTTCGTTCGCTGGCGCTGGTGGATGTATTCGGGCGGATTTCACGGGTCTTCGATTCCCTGGCGGTAGAGCGGGATGGCGTGACTGTGGTCGAGCGCCGCCTGACGCAGCAGGACCTTGCCAACATGGTTGGCGCCTCGCGGGAAATGGTAAATCGCATCCTGCGAGATCTGGTCGCCGGTGGCTACATCGAGATGGAGCAGCAGCGCATCCTGCTGCGCAAGAAACTGCCCCGGCACTGGTAGCCGGAAGTCAATAAAGACCCTACTAAAAGCAAGGCAATTTCTCTCACTTTGACTACACTGAAGTAAACAAAGGGAGAGACATCATGAGCTTTATCGACACACCGATCAGCCGCTGTGAAGCGGTTCGCGAGATGGTCCTCACGGATCAAACCCAACGCCAATGTGCACTCGAACACGGATGTCCGCCAGGGCGCAATTGCCCGCTGGACGGCTGCTTTGCCGAGATTTCGGGCATAACTGAAGACGCCACGCTGGGTGAGTTGGCTGCCGTTGAGGCAGCGCACAATAGGGGTTGAAGAATGGCCAACCGTACGCTGGGAACCCGTCAGAAACTGGTGTTTCGCGGCCCCGGCAAAGGGCCGGGGAAACCCGGTCTGACTACGCCGCGAGAGAACGCGGCTGGCGCCAATCGGCAGGAGACGCGGTTCGCCGCGCGGCAACTGAAAAAGTTGTGCGGGGTGCAGCAAGCCGGTGGTAATTGAATTTCTGGACAGGCAACAGCCCGGGCTCGCAAGCGCATACCGGGCTGTTTTGTTCTTTAGCGCAGCTTGTCGAGCAGGCCTTCGAGCTGGTCGAGGCTGCCGAACTGGATGGTTACTGCGCCAGCCCCTTTCTTGTTGGCCTTGATCTTCACCGTCGCTCCCATGCGGTCGGCGATTTCCTCTTCTAGACGCAGGATGTCCCGGTCGGGCGGCGGCGCAATCTGCTTGGCCTTTGGGTTGAGTTCGTTGTGAACAAGGCGTTCGGCTTCCCGTACCGACAGGCCCCGCGCGGAAATCAGATTGGCGAGGCCAACCTGCTTTGCACCATCGAGGGGTAGCAGCGCACGGGCATGGCCCATGTCGATGTCGCCGGCCATCAGCAGTTCCTGCACTGGAGGCGCCAGCTGCAGCAAGCGCAGCAGGTTGGACGCGGCGGGGCGCGAGCGTCCGACGGCGTCGGCAGCCTGCTGGTGGGTCATGCCGAATTCGTCGATGAGACGCTGGATGCCGGCGGCCTCTTCGAGCGGATTGAGATCTTCCCGCTGGATGTTCTCGATGAGGGACATGGCCAGCGCGGCCTCGTCCGGAATCTCCCGCACCAGGCAGGGGACACTGCTCAGGCCAGCGATCTGGGCGGCACGCCAGCGGCGTTCACCGGCAATGATTTCGTATCGTTTGGCGTCAAAGAGGCTGCCGATCGGGCGCACCAGAATGGGCTGCATGACGCCCTGCGTCTTGATCGAGGCGGCAAGTTCTTCCAGCGAGCCCGGGTCCATGCGCGTGCGTGGCTGGTACTTGCCGGGCTGCAGTTCGGAGGCGTTGAGCGTTTGCAGCTCGCCTTCGGTTTTGTCGGCGTCGTTGTTGGCGCCGAGAAGGGCGTCGAGGCCGCGGCCGAGGCCTTTGAGTTTGGGAGTTGCCATGGTGTCGCTTAGAGGGTCTTGACCCGTTCGATCAATTCTTTGGCGAAGGCCAGGTAGGCCTGCGCACCCTTGGCGCTGCGGTCGAAGACCACGCCGGGCAGGCCGTGGCTGGGGGCTTCGGCCAGACGCACGTTGCGCGGCACGATGGCCTTGAAGACCTTGTCGCCGAAATGCGCTTCGAGTTGGGCGGAAACCTGTTGCTGGAGCGTGACCCGCGGGTCGAACATGACCCGTAGCAGGCCGATGATGCCAAGGTCGCGGTTGAGGTTGGCATGCACCTTCTTGATCGAATTGACCAGGTCGGACAGGCCTTCGAGCGCGTAGTACTCGCACTGCATCGGGATGATGACGCCGTGGGCAACGCACAGGCCGTTGAGGGTCAGCAGCGACAGGGACGGCGGGCAGTCGATGAGGATGAAATCGTATTCTTCGGAGTGCAGGGCGAGGGCGTCGCGCATGCGGTTCTCGCGCCGTTCGAGGCCCACCAGTTCGACCTCGGCACCGGCCAGGTCGCGGTTGGCGGGGATCACGTCGTACTTGCCGGCTTCGGAGCGCACACGGGCTTCGGCAACGGTGCACAGGCCGACCAGCAGGTGGTAGACGGACTTGGTGAGTTCGCGCTTGTCGATGCCGCTACCCATGGTGGCGTTGCCTTGCGGGTCCAGGTCAATCAGCAGGACGCGCTGGCCCGAGGCGGCGAGACCGGCGGCGAGGTTAACGCAGGTGGTCGTCTTGCCGACGCCGCCCTTCTGGTTGGCGATGCAGAAAATGCGGGCCATCTTAGGTCCGTTTCACAGTAATGAGGTGGCGTTCCGCGTCGAGGCC
>Ga0116183_1002808_pt1 | contig 18321 bp, 15 predicted proteins | sample AD_UKC078_MetaG_FD_89753 | JGI IMG/M metagenome (GOLD analysis project Ga0116183, IMG submission 89753) | Active sludge microbial communities of municipal wastewater-treating anaerobic digesters from USA - AD_UKC078_MetaG | ecosystem: Engineered > Bioreactor > Anaerobic > Digestate | place: USA... | reverse complement strand
TACAACACAACTACTTAAAAGAACAACCGCTATTAAGATGATACCAAGCGCTCTTTTCATAACATGTACATTATATCAGATAAATATATATGAATAGGAAATGTAACAAAACTGATACAATCCTATTTAATTCGATAGGTTCTGCCGCGATTCTCGCCCAATGCTTCAATTTCTTTCATTTCCGAAAGAATTGCTCTGGTTCTGACTGCGCTGAGACCGATATGCCTAGCAATTTCAGCACAACGGGAACGACCGTTGCCTTTAAGATAATCAAGAATTTTTTGTTGATTCTCACCGGTGATTTTTGATCTAGCAACGGGTTTTTTATTTACTTTATCGCTCGTTTTTATCGCTTGTTTTTTTTCAAGCGATAAAGTGATGATTGTACGGTCAGGGGCAAATTGTTCTTCAATAACCGGATCCTTCAATCCTTCATCACGCCAAATATTAACTATTTGAGGAATTCCGCTACCGGCACGCTCACCGATATCAATTAGATTGAACATTTTCATCAATCCACGATTTCTCGGATCAGATATGCCGCCAAGCATCATCTGAATCTTTCCGGCACGGCTATACCCTGGATTTGCAAGCGTAATTCGATCGGAATGTAAGGTAATAACGATACCTCTGGATCCGTAATAATCCGCATTTGTCAGACAATTCGCTAGAGCTTCGCGAATAGCCTCGTGTATTCGAGTATCATCAATCCTTGTTCCGTTGGATATTTTAAAAGGAACACTTAATGCCTGCTTCAATTTGTTGTATACACGGAAATAAAAATCAAAAACATTGCCTGACCAATCACCTGAACTTGATTGAATCCGATCAGTCCAGCGATTGTAAGGATCTAACTCCGCTCGATAATCAAGAAAGTAATTAGGAAATTGGCGCACAATATCATACTCATTCCCAAACATTAGAAGACCTGCTGCTGTAGGATGTAGTATCTTTTCCTTCTCCGCATACGCTGCAGCGCCAATACATCTAAGGAATTCGCTGTCATCAAGCCGTAAAAACGGATGGCTATCCTTTAGTGAAGCAAAATTATTGCGATATCCACGGACAGAATCCATATTGAAAACATCAATTCCGACATTTTCAAGTACTGACATATCAATAGTATCATCCGCTTGATCCCGTAGCATTGCTTTAACTTGAATTGGAGTAAAGTGGTAATCACCTTCCCAATTTCTACGGAAGGTACCTCCAAAAATATCGTCATTTATGTACACCGGTTTTTGCTCCCTGCGAGCTGCAGGAACACGGATTACCATTATAACATCGTCTTTATAGTCAAATATTTCTACATCATTCTCCTTTAGAAGATTAATGCTTACTTTTTTGCTGTTATTAATAGTGTTCCAAAAATCATTACGCAGTTTAGTACTATTTTTAAGCCCGGTTGTAGACCAACTGCCATCTTTGTTTTCTTTCACGCCTAGGATTATTACACCGCCATAGCAATTTGCGAAGGCAGAATATGTATTCCAAAGAGATACAGGGAGACCATCACTCGCCTTTTTCACTTCTCTTCGATTGTCTTCTTTATATGAATCAAAACTTGCAATATTAAAAATATCTGTCATAATAAATACCTCTTCGCTTATTAATTATATCAAATATGTAAGCGATAATAAAGACAAACAAGCGATTCATCGCATCGGCAAGCGATAAATTAAAGCGATATATAGCTTTTTTGCAGTTTTTAAGCATTAGATTTCTCTAACCCTCAATAAGAAAACTTTTGCTGAATCAGATAAATACATGAATAGGAAATATAACAAAACTGATACAATATCCTCTAAATTTTTTACAAAAAGAGAGCAGATTGCTCTGCCCTCTTAATTGTGTATTTAGTTAAGCCTATTAGTCAGCAAATGTAATTGAGACTTCTCTTGCCCATACACCGTCAGTAGATACGAAACGTACTAAAGCTGTTCCGTTTGCTACTTTTGTTACAGCACCGGTATCTTCATTAACTGTAAGTACCTTTGTATTAGAGCTGTAGTACTTGCCTGTAAGAGCATCATCATAAGCTACACCGTACTGGTCTTTAGATGTAAGTGCAATTGTTCCTCCCAGCTTATCATCATTCATTGTGAACTTCATAGCAACAGAGGTTCTAACAGGTTTAACTCCGCTAAGAGTAACTGTCTTTTCTGCAACGTCTTCACCCTTGTTGTTCCAAGCTTTAAGTATTGTAGTAACGGTTTTACCAGTATCTACATCTTTAGCCCATACCAGTTTACTGTTAGCTCCGTCTATCGCCACATATTCACCTGTTACTGTGTACTGTGCAATAATTCCGGGTAGTGCTGCCGTATCGTTAAGCGTTACGGTTGTTCCGTTAGCTGTCTTACCTATAAGCTTAATTCCTATGTGATGATCAGTAGAAAATTCTTTTACATACATTGTGTCAGCCATATCAAACTCATAAGCTACTACATCACCGGCCTCAACTGTGCTAAGAGCGAAATCATAAATGAATTCTTTGTAGTCTGTAGCGGTTGAACCATAAACAGTACCGGAGTATAAGGTAAGTCTTAACTGTTCAGCACCTTTCTTCTGAGCTGTTATAACATTACCTGCGAGTGTAATAACCGTTGCGTCTGTGCCTGTTGAAATAACACCGTAAGGTTCGTTGTCAGCAGCAAGTCTTCTGAGCTCCCAATTCCATGTTCCTTCAAGTTTATCTTGCTTAAAGTCATTTCCGTACTGGTCCTGAAGTTTAACTTTACTATTATTGATTGTAACTGTTTTACCTTTAAGTATTGCCTGTGTTGATACAGGAATAGAAGCGATAGAAGCAACTACTTTCTTAGCCTGTACGGTAACAGGTTTTACCACTAACAAAGTTCCCTTTGTGAAGTGAACATCAAATGTTCCCTTTCCGTCAAATGCAAGATTTATATTGTTTGTAGTGATAGTAGGAGTACCTATAATGTTAACTGTTGACATAGTGCCAATTACCCAAGAAGTATTGTCAACATTGATAGCTTTTCCGTACTGGTCAACACCTGTTACTGCAAAATCAGCTTCTTCTTCAGCATAAAGAGCGTCAGGAATTGCTACATCAAATGAGGCAAGTTTCGGTTTTGCATAAATTGTTTCTGTATACATTTCCGAAATGCTTCCGCCACCTTTTAATACTACCGCTCTGATAGTAAATGTTCCGGCTTTAAGATTTGTCAATGTAAGCTTGTCAGCTCCTGGAGTAACGTCTGCTCCGGATACTACTAATGAGTAATCTGTTGCATCGTAATCCGAAAGTTTGAGCTTATTACCATACTGGTCAAGAGCTTTAATTGCCAATGTATTGCCGTCTGTCTCTTCTGTCAATCTTGTTAATTTCTTGCTTGCATCTCCCAAAGCAATAGGTCCTTCAAAAAGAATGGTTGCCAATATTTGGTCTGCAACTACTGTAACAGTAGCATTGACTGTAAAGTTCTTGGGTGAATAGTAAGCAAAAATTGTAGATGTATTACCTACCTTGTAGCCTGTCGGCAATGTTAAATTGGCTGAAGTTCCATCTGCGGTAAGAGCAAATGTTCCGAATGAAGCACCGCCAACCATCTGTGTTGATGTAAATGTCATCTTCTCGCCATACTGATTTAACAGATGAAGTTTGATGTCTTGAGCTCCGTCTTTTGCATAAACTGTGGAAGCTCCTACTACAAGTTCAGTAGCGGTTTCATCAGCATCTACCGTGAAATTAACAGCTTCGCCGTTGATTGTCAAAGTGTAGTCACCTTTTGTAAGAGCTGTGCCCTTTGATAAGGTAGCAACTTTCTTTGCTTTATCCCAGCTAACAGTGATTGCCTGACCTACAGCACCCTTTTTGAGGGATACTACTGTAGTATCGGTATCCTGAGCGTCTGTAAAAGTAGCGGTAATCTTCTTAGCGCCTGTTACTTTAACAGCGAATGTACCTGATACAGCAGGGGTTGTTCCTTTAACTTCTGCTTCAATAGCTTTTTCTTCGGTTAATACACCGTCAGCTATCAATGTGTCTACGAGTTTTTCGCCGGCTTTAGTTTCAGTTCCGAGAGCTTCTACCAAAGAAGCGGCAAGGTCATCGTTTGTAGCTTTGCCTTCAGCAACGGTAATACCTTTGGAAGCTGCGAATGTTGCCAAATCTGCCCATTCAAAATCTTCGCCCTGTGCATAACCGAGTACAGCCAGCATAACTTTTGCAAGCTCTGCTCCTGTCATTATGTCAGTAGGTCTGAAATTTCCGTCGCCATCGCCTATCCAGCCTAAACCGGGATTAGCGTATGCGTAAGCAAGGACAGGTGCCCAGAAAGGTGCAGCGGTAGCAGCATCTTTGAACGTATCCGTGCCTGTGAAAGCCAATGCTTCATCTTCCAATCCTCTGGCTCTCAGAGTGATTAGTAATCCTTGAGCTCTTGTTGTGCCTTTAGCGAGATATTCAGCTGTAACGCCTTCGCCTTCGCCTTTTAAGAGACCAAGAATTTCGCAAGCAGCACCGTTAGAAACAGCTGCTGACGGAATAACAAAAATTGTTGCCATCATTGCTATAGCTAAAACCAGTGCTAATAACTTTCTTGTTTTCATATTTTTCCTCCTTAATTATTAGCGGCACAATGTGCCCACTTTTATAGATGCAGTATATCATGCGACTTTTCACTTCTTTAAAATATTACAAAGTTGTTATCTGCTTGTTACACAAATGTAATATTTGAGAATTAGAAAAGCCCCGAAGGGCTTCTCTATTATCATTATTTCTAAATAAATTGAAGTTAAGGGGTAACATTAACAACCATTGCCAACTGTTTGTCTGTTGAAAGGTAAGCAAATAACGTACATGTTCCGGCTTTCAGCAGTGTAAATTTTTGGGTAGCGTTGTCTACTGAAATAACATCAGAGTCTGTTGGCGGCAGGTAGGTTACACCTGTTAATGCTATATCCACACCGTATTGGTCTTTAGCAGCCAAGAAATCGGAGAAGTTGCGAACCGTACCGTCGGACATACTCAACGTTACCGATGTATTGACAAAATAGACATTATGCATGTACGGAGTTAATTTTGTGGCAGTTGCGGTTGTGCTTGCAAGTTCAGTGCCTTTGTACCACACTTTCAAAGTTGTGGCTATCGAGGCGGAATTATTCGTATCGGGCTGATTTGCAATGAGATAAAGTCTTCCGGCACTTACTATTGAAGTAAACTCACTGTTTGTTGAGGTAAATTTATCTATTCCCGCAGGCAGTCCCGTAGTGGCGTTATATGCCAACTGTACACTTACACCTGTTGCCGTTCTCCCCGTTATATTAATCAGTTTGTGATAATTTGGATTGCCGGGTGCTTTGGAATACATAGTTCCAATTTGCTCAAACTGATATGAAGATATTCCCGCCTCATCTACTACCTGAATTCTCATTGACTGTGTATAAAGGTCTTTGCTTGCAGGATCCTTAAGTGTAAACACTAAGTCATAATAGCCTGTCGTGTCGGGAGCGGTAATATTTGTCGTAGGATTAATTGTAGACACAGGGGTGTTGTCTGCTGTAAGCCCTGTTGCCGTTATAGCGATAGTGTATCCTTCTGACAATTCAATCTGTGCTCCGTATTGGTCATACAGCGTAAAGCTGCTTAAATCAAGATTGGCTACCGCCTTCTTTTGGAATACTGAAGGTATTTTAACGGCAGTAAGTTGCGATGATACGGGAGCCGCATTAACGGTAACAGCCATAGAAGTCTGGAACTTTCCGTCATAGGAAATCATTATTGTGGAAGTTCCGGCTGAAGCGCCGTATACTTCTATGAGCTTTGTGCTTGAATTATATCTTATTCCCGTTGCTATGCCGGCATTGCCTTCCGGTACAACAGTGTTATTTGTTGATTTAATAGTAAGGCTTGCCAAGCTTGTCGGTGTATTGATGTTTTCAAGCGACTGGAAATTTCCGTACTGGTCATAAGCATGTACCATTAACGGCACCCACTTGCCTGCATACATTGTTGAGGATACACCTTGAACCTGTAAAGTAGCAATCTTTGAGGGTTCGTAAACCGTTATAGAATACGTTGTATTAACCTTGGAGGTACCCATTGTAGACATTACCGTAAGCGTTACTGTTCCACCTTTTGTTGCACCTATAGCACCGGGCTTAAAGAATAGTTTACCGTCGGCATTTACTTCAATGTGCGCCGGATTAACCACTTCAGCATCACTGCTTATTATAAGAAGAGGTATATTTGCTGCAACGGTTGTAGCAATATCCTGATTACCTGTTCTCAACTTGTACGAGTTGCCGTACTGATCATATGCCTGCACAGATAACAGATGTCCTGATGTTCCTGTAAGTATTTTTGTGGCAGAACCGGAAATACTCAATTCACCGAAAGAAAATGCAGATATTGTGGGAGCTGCAACAACGGTAATTCTCTTTGTATCTGCTACTGCGGTAGCGTTGTCTACAATAAATATATTAAGTGTATCGTTAGCCTCAAGATTTTCTACACCGCTTATCGTTATCGATGTCGGTTTTTTATTAAAAGAAAAAGCAGGAGCAGTCGGTTTTTCCTGACTGAATGCCGTCATTTGAAGATTCAATGTCAAAGGATTCATAAGTAAACCGTACTGATTGTAGAACTTGACATCAAGGTCTTGTTCTCCGCTCTGCGGATAAACATTTACAGCACCTATCTTAATCTCGGTAAGTTTTTCATTTTCAACGGTAAATTCTTTCGTTGAAGTTAACGTTGTTATTGAGTATGTTCCCGCAGTAAAATTATATGTCCTGGATATTTTCAAGGTTTTTCTATCTGCCGACCATGACATTGAGAGACCCTGAAGAATCGACGAACCGAATTTACATGTAACAGCTGCGGAAGTCGGAACGGACATATTGAATATGACTGTAATCTCTTTTGTTCCCGAAGGATATGCATCGGTTATAGCAAGAGTTTTTGTCAATGTTACTTTTGTTGTGATTGTTCCGTAGCCTTCGACAGTTCCGGTAACTTCATATGTTCCTTCCACATTTGTGGAAAATGAGCTCCATTTAACCGCAAGGGCTGCTGTGGTTCCGTCTTTGTATTCTGCCGTCACGGTAGCGGGAAGAGGATTAGTTCCGCCAAATGCCATAGTGTATTGAGCCTCATAGCCGCCGATGGAAGTAATAACGGTAAATCCCGCTGCTGCTGCCTGTGAAGCGGTAACAACTCCGTCGGTAATCAAAGTATTTACTAAATCTTTTCCTTCTTTGGTTTTTGAATTCAAAGCTTCCACCATAGCTGTTGCAGCATCGGCATTTGTTATAGATGTCTTGCTCGCTATCTTCGAAAGACCTTTTGAAGCTGCAAATGTAAGTGTTTGCGACCAAGTAAAGTCCGTATCCTGTTTATAGCCGAGAATGGTCAACAAAACTTTGTAGAAAGCCTGTGCCGTCATAGGTTCATTCGGACGGAAAGTACCGTCTTCATACCCCAAGAAGCCGACACTCGGATTGGCTTTAAGATATCCGAGCATAGGTTGCCAGTATGGTGTTGCAGATGAGGCATCGGAAAAAGTTGCCGTTCCGGTGTAAGCATCGGCAGCTGCCTCAAGACCTGTATAACGGAGCAACAGTCTGGCGGCTGTTTTTCTGTCAGGTGCCTTGGCAAGGTATTGTGCCGTAAGACCGTCACCTTCACCCTTAAATAGTTTCATAGCTTCCAGCTTCTGCGGATCTGTCAGTTCAGCTGCCGATGTCGGAACAGCGACAAACATAACAGCAATCATCGAGATAGCCAGTATAACTGCTAATAATTTTTTTGTTTTTCTCATTACAATCGTTCCTCCTTATAGTTACGAATTTCTTTTGTGCAAGCGTCTGTTTATATTTGACGTAAAAAGAATGTGTAAGGTTCCATACTATCCTTTCCACTCAAAAGCGCTACTAAAGTTATTATATTTTATCCTGCCCGTAAAGTAAACAGGAAAAGTTATCCCGCAAGCAACCTCTTAAAAGGAAAAGGAATGCTTTCGGGAAGTTTTTTTAAATCATCGGTGAACAGTATGTCGGCATATGCAAACATCATTGTGTAGTAGTACCCGGACGTGACGGAAAACAGAATATGACCGGCTATAAGCATATATCCGGTACAAAGCACTATGGCTGTAACAACCATGACGGAATCAAAGTTAATATTTTTCAAGAAGTTTCTGATAAGCAGGTAGCCGGACGCTACATAAATCCACAGCATTGCAAACACTCCGAATATTCCGTAATAGCACAGCACTTCCAATACGTCCATCTCAATTATGTGCTCCTGGCTTCCTCTTCCGATTCCGAAAAACCATGCCAAAGGTCCCGCTTCTTTAAACTGCGTGAAGGCTTCTTTCAATTTAACCTGTCTGCCGCTTAAAAGTGCCGTCTCTATTCCTTCTTTTCTTAGAATAATACCGGTGCTTTTGATAGATTGAGATATAGTTGTCATAAATGACGATTTAGACAACACAAATTCCAGCCCGATTATAACAACAGCCATAATAACGGCGGCAAGCATCATAGTTCCTAATTTCTTCAGATATAGACTTTCTTTGTTTTTGACGAGCATTACTGTCCCGTAGACAATAATAACGGCTAAAGTGGTAAACAAAGCCAAAAAACTTGTTTTTGTGCCTATCAGACAGTTTGTTACAACGGTCATTGAAGAAGCGACAAGAAAGAAATTTCTCTCTTTTTTATCGGATTTGTCGGAATTTATAAAAGCGGATACCGATATCGGAAAAACAAGTACCAATATTGCAGTTATGTCATTACCCGCAAAGTAATATCCCATAGAACCTCTATAACCGAATCTGTCGGCATAAGTGGAGTGCCCTGTTCCGGTTATCTGACCGAATATTACATTTACTCCGATAATTATGAGAGTTAAGCATAATAATTTGTTGAGTTTAGCAAGTAGCTGTTTCTTTGTATATCCCAACACAGGGAGAATACTATACCAGCAGAACAGCATCACTATATTGTATGCAAATCTGGCAACATACATAATGTCTTCCATAACGGAAAACTCCATCTTCAATATTATTTCCACTCCCACCGAAGCAATAGCGGCAATTCCTATTGGTATGAGGGTAAGGATAGCTTTTCTGTTTTTGGTTGCAAAAAGATACACTGTCAAAAGTAACAGAAAGACCAATCTGATTATGAGACTGGGAGAAAAGGAAAAAGATGCATCTTCTTTTTCAAAAAAGGTCTTATAAATGCCTGTTGCGGCATCAAGAAACGGATTAATTATTATCATCAGCCAGAACAGTTTCTCAACCATTTCGTTATACTTTTTCATAAATCCTCCGAAAAGAATACTTGCAAGAATATATCATACAAAAAAGGCGGAGTAAAGGCTAAGATTAACCCCATTGTCAATAACCTATGATAATTTCACCCCAACTTGAGGTAAGTTTGCTTCAACGGTAAAATATATAATAAGCTTAGGTTACAGCTTTTAATTATATTCTAAAAATACACTAAAAACCCTGTTATAGCATCATTCCTGCCCTTTATTTCAATATAATTTTGAATTTCCCGTCTGCTTTGCGATAACTCAGGCTGTAGCTTGGGGGGTAGCTTGGGGGGGTAACTTGGGGGGTAGCTTGGGGGGTGTAACGATAAATAATCGTTCTAAAATCCTGTTCTTGAATAAATTTAGGTTCAGGAAGTCCTTGTTCTAACATTCGTTTTACCATATCTTCGGTACCCGTTCCCGGTTGCTCAATATATCCTGCAAGATACATAGGATGAGCGATAAACGGATTGTGCGGCACGGAGTTATGCAACTGTTTCAGCCGTTCAGTTGTCCAGCCCAAAGGCAAAGAACCCGGATTGGAAATTTCTAACCTGTCTTTATATAAAATAATTTCCACACTGGCATGATTGGCATAGTTTCGGTGAACAATGGCGTTTACGATGCCCTCCGAGACCACTTCACGGGGAATTTCGTAGCTGCCCGGTGCGATGTTAGATTGCGAACGCGTACCCACTCTAAAATTAAGTTGCGACATAACAAACTCCACAGCCTGATTGATTTGCTCAAAAATATCGCCTGCAATGATTTTGTAGGACGGGATTGGCTTTGTTTTACTCAATCCATGAAAAACAGCACACTTGGCAGTTGCCGTAGGGAAAAATCGTTGCGGATTTTTCCCGAAAAGTAAAAGTGCTGCATTGGTTAATTTTTCATCCTGCGACAAATTAAGATGGTGCAAAATTTTAAGTGTCGGACTATTTTCATCCAGCGGAAATCCTCTGAGTGATTTAGCCAAACGCACAAAAGAAGCCACTTTTTCTGCATCAATATCTTCTATGGTCGCCCCTGAATTAATCTGTGTATCAAAGGGTCCCAACTGGATAAATCTATTTTCCTCCAAATAACGAACTAAACTGTGATAGACGTTTTGCAGTAGTGAAGACAACCCGATAAACCTACTGCGTACCACTTCCTTTTCAATTTTTTCTATGAAAATCCTTACCTCTTGCTCCCGTTCGTCAAATTCGTGATCGCTGAGAAAAACAAACCGGGTTTTATGTAATCTTGTGGCTTCGTCATACTCCTTTTCAGTGGGCGATATCCCTTCAGCATCTCGGTGACCATATGCTCTACCGATAAGTCCCAAATAGATATTGCATGCACCTACTTCTTTTAAATAAACACTCGGCGCAATCAAATCGACTGCCGGAAGTTCTTCAAAAAGAAAAGGTTCAAAAAACTTTCCCAACAACGCATCTGCACGCATAAACTCCGCCAAAGCTTTTCTTTCTTCAGTAAACTCAGACTGCACGCTACTTATGAATACTTTTATCTTAGCCATAATTACTCCGATATTGTTTTTTTGTTTCCACGGTTTTTCTTCTAATGCCAAAATATCATCTCTTATTTCCATCAAAGAGCGTAGCGACTTTAACTTGCAAAAGTATTTAGTAAAATTTATTTCATAATCTCTTTTTGTCTTACTGTGGTTTACTATCCGCGCTAACTTTCATAAAAGGATAAATAGCAGCAGAAGCCAGAATATACCACCCAATAATGGGAGCAAACCCGTTCCATCCCATCAAGATTAATAATACAATACATCCGGATAAAAAGATGTATTGTATTTTATTATCCGCCCATTTCAGATTTTTAAATTTGAGAGCAAACATGGGAAATTTGAAAACTAGTAACCCACTGAAAAAAATGGTAAGTATAATGATAAGCCACGGCGTATCTATCAGCCAGGGTGCACAAGAGTATGCCATGCCCGTCCAAAAAATGGCATTGGCGGGAGTGGACAAGCCGATAAAAGAATCTTTTTGATTTTCGTCAATATTGAATTTTGCCAATCTCAATGCTGAAAAAACGACTATCAACAGTCCGATGTATTTTGTCCAATCAGGATATGTGCTGCTTGCCAACATCGAAAAAACCACTGTTGCCGGCAGTAAACCAAAACTGATTACATCAGCCAGGGAATCCAGCTCTTTACCCATGGGCGAATAAGCTTTAAGCATGCGTGCCGTCAAACCGTCTAAAAAATCGAACAATCCGGCTATCAGCACCGCAAAAAATGCCACCGTATAATTCCCGCTGAACGCAAAATATACTCCTACACTACCTGTCAGTAAATTGAATGAAGTAATAAAATTGGGTATGTGTTTTTTAATCTTCATTTGATCATTCCTTGATTTTACTGTCGATAAGGATGGTAACCGGACCATCGTTTACGAGAGAAACCTGCATCATGGCACCAAACTCACCGGTTTGAACAGACTTTCCCAACAAATTTTCGGTCTGCTTGCAAAAATACTCGTAAAGCGGAATGGCCTGCTCCGGACGCGCTGCTTTGATGTAGGAAGGTCTATTTCCCTTACGGGTAGAAGCATGTAAAGTAAACTGACTCACCACCAGTACCTCACCTTCTATATCTAATACAGAACGATTCATCACTCCATTGGAGTCATCAAAGATACGAAGATTCACCAACTTGGCAACCAACCAATTTACATCCGTTTCATCATCCGCCTCCTCTATCCCCAACAGCACCAATAAACCCTGATTGACAGCCGATTTTACCCGACCGTCAATCTCCACAGAAGCTTGCTTAACACGCTGTACGACTATTCTCATAAAACCTTATTGCCTCTATAATTTCTTACCTTATCCAAAGAACCCGTGACCACGCAACCTTGAAACTCATGAACCCGCAACCCGGAACACGTGACCACGGAACTCGGAACCCGGAACACGGACCTCGCAACCCCGGAACCCGGACCGCGGAACACATCTACACCTCTCCCTCCTGAATCAAATACTCTGCAATCTGCACAGCATTCAACGCGGCACCCTTTTTAATCTGATCACTTACACACCAGAAAGTCAGCCCGTTAGGATTAGCCAGATCTTTACGGATACGTCCAACGTACACCGGATCTTTTCCGGAAAGGAATAACGGCATGGGATATATTTTTTCTGCAGGATTATCCATCACCTCCACACCCGGAGCGGCTTCAAAAGCAGCACGAGCCTCTTCAACGGAGATTGGCTTTTCGGTCTCCACCCAAACGCTTTCAGAATGGGCACGCAAAGAAGGCACACGTACGCAAGTCGCACTAACTTCCACATCAGAATGCATAATTTTGCGCGTTTCATGATACATCTTCATTTCCTCTTTGGTATAGCCATTATCCAGGAAAACATCCACCTGTGGAATTAAATTATAAGCCAGCTGATAGGGAAATTTACTAACGGTAATCGTTTCGCCGTCCATGATCTGGCGATATTGCAATTCTAATTCTTCCATTGCAGCAGCACCGGCACCGGAAGCGGCCTGGTAAGTCGACACATGAACGCGCCTGATATGCGAAAGATCTTGAATAGGCTTCAATGCTACCACCATCTGTGTAGTCGTACAGTTCGGATTGGCAATGATGCCGCGCGGACGGTTTTTGGCATCAGTCGCATTCACTTCAGGAACGACCAAAGGAACATCCTCATCCATGCGGAAAGCACTGGAGTTATCAATCATGACTGCACCAAATTTAGTGATGTCATCTGCATATTCTTTAGAAATACTTGCACCGGCAGATGCAAATACTATTTGGAATCCTTTAAAATCATCACCATGTTTTAATTCTTTCACTGTAAGTTTTTTCCCTTTGAATTCATAAACTTTACCTGCACTACGAGATGAACCGAATAATACCAATTCAGTCATGGGAAAATTTCGTTCGGCGAGAACCCTTAAAAACTCCTGACCAACCGCGCCACTTGCGCCTACAATCGCTACTTTCATTTTTAACTTATTTTATGGTGAATATTATTTTATATCATGAATAAAACCTAACTTTGTTGCCCCTGTTTGTTTTATACAAGCGCTGATTTTTTCAGCTGCAAAAATAACTTAATTTGTTAGATATTACAATCCTATACCTACTTAGGTGCTGATATTAAAGCACCAGCATAAAAAAATCGATAATTATTACACCTATGAAAAATTATTTGCTATTGTTTACCCTGATGTGTTTACCTGCATCCTCCCCAGCCTACACATCCGACACTATTCAAGTTCGCGACATTATCATCAACGAAGTCATGTTCAATCATCCGGAAGGTGGTGCTGAATATGTTGAGTTATACAACCGCTCTTCGTACCGGATAGACTGTTCGGGACTGGTCTTTACTACACGCAAAGCTGACGGAACTTTGAATACAGGTGTAAAGATTCCGCCTAACACCATCATGCCACCCAACTCCTATCTGGCTCTGACTACTGATGCAGAGGCAGTCAGAAACTTCCACGATTGTCCCGATGAAGCCGTATTATTGACAGTCAAATTGAGCACATTGAACAACGAATCAGCTTGTTTGGTGCTGACCAATGCAAACAAAAACGTCATATACGATGAATTTCAATACCATGTTGACATGCATCACGTGTTGATTAAAAATCCTAAGGGTGTTGCATTGGAACGCATCTATCCAAATCGGGATACACAAGACGAAGACAATTGGCACTCGGCAGCAGCTTCGCATCATTACGGAACTCCGGGATTCCAAAATTCTCAATACAGGGGAGCAATGACGCCAGACTTTGAGTCAGCACAATACTTTTATCTTGAAAATGAAATATTCACGCCTGACAATGACGGAAATAATGACTTGTGTGTGTTACATTATGCATTTCCCGAAAGTGGCTATGTATTTACGGCACACGTGTTATCCGCAACAGGAGTAAAGGTTTTTACCCTGGCTGAACAATATCTCGCCGAGGCGGAGGGCATTCTCACTTGGGATGGAAGAAGCCGACAAGGAAAGATTTCCGACATCGGGATTTACGTCTTTTATATTGAAATGATACACCCTCAAAAAGGCAAAAGGAAATGTCTGCGACTTCCGGTTGTGCTTTCTTCACGATAATTTTCAATAAATTAACACCTAATTTTCAATAAATCAGCTATCTTTGCAGACATTTAAATTTAATAACAATTAAATGGAGAAAATTAGTTATGCATTGGGAGTTAGTTTAGGAAACAATCTCAAAACAGTGGTTTTTCAGCAATTGACACCCAAAGGCTTGCTGACGGAATTGGGCACGTTATCAAGGGCGAACCATTGGAAATGAGTCTCAATGAAGCTCAGGCAATTGTTAACGAACACTTACAGCAACTGCAAAAACAGGCATTCGAGAACAACATCCGCGAAGAGAAAGAATTCTTGACAAAGAACGCTAAAAGACCCGAAGTTAAAACAACAGCTTCCGGCTTGCAGTACGAAGTTCTCAGCCAAGGTAAAGGAGCCACACCCAAAGCAAGTGATACTGTAAAAGTACATTATCACGGCACACTGATTTCAGGAAAAGTATTCGACAGTTCCGTACAAAGAGGCGAACCTGCAACATTCGGTGTTACGCAAGTAATACAAGGCTGGGTGGAAGCGCTGCAACTGATGCCTGCGGGTTCCAAATGGAAGTTATATATTCCTTCCGAATTGGCTTACGGAGAACGAGGTGCAGGTCAGTTGATTGGTCCGCATACTTGCTTAATCTTTGAAGTTGAATTGCTTGATATTTTATAATAAAATCATAAAAATATTCCTACACACATGAAGAAAATTTTAATTATTATGCTTGCATTAACCACAGTGTTAACTGTAGGCGCGAAAGAAAAAAAAGCAAAAAGGACAAGCAAATCAAAGGCTAAAGTAGAAGTAGTTGCAGAACCTCTTGTTACTCTTAACAATGATGTTGACTCCATGAGTTATGCTTTGGCAGTGAACATTGGCAGCGATTTACTGAGAAACTTACAGACTTTACCCAATGGCGAGTATAATTTAGAGTTATTTTTAAAAGCTTTCAATACCGTGTTGAAAGGTGATTCTGCCCTGTTTTCTGTAGAAGATGCACAAGGTATTCTGCAAAATTATTTCACCCTTGCACAGGAAAAAATAGCTGAAGAACAACGTTCCGCCGGTGAAAAATTCTTAGAGGAAAACATAAAAAATCCGGCTGTGCAAACCACCGAATCAGGTTTGCAATATATCATATTGACTGAAGCAGATGGTCCAAAGCCCACTGCCACTGATAAAGTGAAGGTCCATTATGAGGGTACTTTGCTTGATGGTACTGTATTCGACAGTTCTTACGAAAGAGGAGAGCCTATCGAATTTCAACTCAACCAAGTCATTCCCGGGTGGACAGAAGGCGTTCAATTAATGTCTCCCGGAGCGAAATATAAATTTTTCATACCTTACAATCTCGCATATGGCGAGCGGGGTGCAGGCGGAGTAATTCCTCCTTATGCAACCTTAATTTTTACGGTGGAACTTTTAGATATTGTTCTTCCCCCAACTTCGGATTAATTCAAAGATTTAGCAATATAATAAACGTATCAAAATGAAGAAAATAAGTAGTTATTTAATAGTTGCCATAGGGCTTACTATTTTTTCAATCAGTTCATGTACAAGCAACAAACCTAAAGAAGTAACGCTTAAAAGCATGAACGACAGCATCAACTACACCTTGGGACAATGGCAAGGTGATGTGATGAAACAGCAAGTTTTCGGTGAAAATTCATCCAAGGAACTGGATGCTTTTATTCGAGCATTGGATAAAGCATACGCCGGAAAAGCAAAAAGTGAAATGTACACTCTGGGTGTACAAGTTGGTAAATACCTCAATGACCAGATTGAAAATGGTTATTTCGGAGATTCAACCTTGACGGGAAATGTTGATTTAGTAATGGCAGGATTGATAAACGCTTTGAACGATTATCAGGATGTTATATCATCAACAGAAGCAGACTCTATTGTACAGGCCGTACAAATGAAATCACACGCAAGAATGTACGGTCAACCCAATAATTAATTTTAAAACGATAATCATATGAAACGAACATGAACTAATTTAATCAATTATTTCGCCCTGCGAATGGTTAAATTAGTTCATCGAGAGTTCCATATGACAACTAAAAAAATAAATTATAATCATATGAAACGAATAAATATTTTCCTGACTGTTGTAGCTGCCTTGTCATTGCTTGCAACTTCGTGTACAAATTACAAAGAAAAACCCGTAAAACTAAATACTGAATTAGACAGCCTGAATTATTCATTCGGCTATGTTAACGGTAATATTCTCAAGAATTATCACCTGAGCAGAGACACTACCGACAATGCACTTCAGGAGTTGATGAAAGGTATCAAAGACGGCTTGAAAGAAAAAGCTGTCGACCCTCAACTGGGACAAGTTACAGAAATTGGAACCGCAATAGGAAATCAACTAAAATCAAATCCCGATTTTTACGGTGATTCAACACTCACTGTTAATTTCAAACTCATCAGACAAGGTTTGATCAATGGAATTTCCGGTGAAAATTTCGGAATGAATGGTGAAGAAGCCGGAATATACTTCAATAAAACCATGGAACAAGTTCAATTAAAAAAATTGGAAGTTCAGTACAAGGAAAACAAAGAAGAAGGTGAAAAATTCTTGGCTGAGAATGCAAAAAAAGAAGGTGTTCTTTCCACTGAATCGGGATTACAATACGAAATTATTAAAGCCGGAAATACAAGAGGAAATTATCCGTCGGAAACTGATAAGGTTAGAGTCCACTATCATGGTACACTCATCGACGGAACGGTTTTCGACAGTTCGGTGAATCGTGGAGAACCTGCCGAATTTGGATTAAACCAGGTTATCAAAGGCTGGACTGAAGGTTTACAATTGATGCCTGTCGGTGCAAAATACAGATTTTACATTCCGCAAGAATTGGCTTACGGTCCTCGCATGCAGGGAAACATTAAACCATTCTCCATGCTGATTTTTGATGTTGAGTTACTCGCTATCGTTAAGTAAACCCGTGGTATTTTGCTTTTATTGATTATTTGTGCTCCACGCTATTTAATCTTCAATTCATCTGTAATATGGAAAAAATTGATCAATTAGATCGTAAGATTTTACGTATCATCAGCCAAAATGCACGCATGCCTTTTAAGGATGTGGCAGAATTGTGTGGAGTATCCCGCGCAGCTATCCATCAACGTGTACAACGCATGATAGACTTAAACGTAATTACCGGATCGGGCTATACGGTGAATCCCAAAATGTTGGGATATAATATCTGCGTGTATATCGGTATCGCGCTTGAGCGCGGTTCTATGTATAAGGCAGTAGTAAGCGAGTTGGAAAAAATTCCTGAGATTGTCGAATCTCAATATACCTTGGGGGCTTACACCATTCTTATTAAACTTTATGCAAAGAACGACGAACACCTGATGGAGTTGCTGAACGGAAAAATACAGGAAATTCCGGGCGTTGTTTCAACAGAAACTTTGACTTCTTTGGACCAACGCATCCGGAGAACCATACCGATTGAATGATCTTTACTGAACTTATTTAACAGTACCAAAAATGGAGATAGTTGTAAGCGGCATACGCCCTACAGGTAACTTACATCTCGGAAATTATTTCGGGGCATTGAAGAATTTCATCAGCTTGCAAGACAAGCATGATTGCTATTTTTTTATTGCTGATTATCACTCTTTAACCACCCACCCCACCCCTCAGGATTTGCACGGCAACGTAAAACAGGTACTGGTTGAATATTTAGCTGCCGGATTGGATCCTGAAAAAGCAACTCTGTATATCCAAAGTGATGTACCGGAGACTGCTGAATTATATCTTTTCCTAAATATGAATGCCTATATAGGTGAATTGGAACGTTGTACTTCTTTCAAAGACAAAATACGACAACAACCACAAAACGTAAATGCTGGTCTGTTGACTTACCCAACTTTGATGGCAGCGGACATCATCATCCACAAAGCTACCAAAGTTC
>Ga0116183_1002807_pt1 | contig 18331 bp, 13 predicted proteins | sample AD_UKC078_MetaG_FD_89753 | JGI IMG/M metagenome (GOLD analysis project Ga0116183, IMG submission 89753) | Active sludge microbial communities of municipal wastewater-treating anaerobic digesters from USA - AD_UKC078_MetaG | ecosystem: Engineered > Bioreactor > Anaerobic > Digestate | place: USA... | reverse complement strand
TTTAAATATGGGATTTACACAGTTTATCATCATGCAGGGAGAAGTTCTTCTTCCTGAAGCAACAAGTGAGGTTAAATTAACTTTATTTGATCTTGCATTAAAAGGCGGATGGGTAATGATCCCCATCGTATTGCTGTCATTTGTGGCAGCATATATTTTTATTGAAAGATATTATGTCATAAGGAAAGCCACAAAAGAGGATCATGATTTTATGAACAGGATCAAGGATTATATCTACGACGGCAAAATAGATGCCGCACTGGCACTGTGCAAATCAACAGATACCCCTTCCGCAAGAATGATTGAAAAAGGAATAAGCAGGCTGGGCAGACCTCTACAGGATATAACTACTGCTATCGAGGCAGTCGGAAAGCTGGAGATCTCGAAACTTGAAAAAGGCTTCCCTACACTTGCAACAATTACAGGAGCTGAACCCATGCTGGGCTTCCTCGGCACTGTAATCGGAATGGTTAAAGCCTTCTATGCAATGTCCCAGGCAGGGAATAATATAGAGGTCTCTCTGCTCTCAGACGGTATTTATACAGCACTTATTACAACAGTTGCAGGTCTTATTGTAGGTATTCTGGGATATTTCGCCTACAATACTCTTGTTGTAAAGGTAGAGAAAGTGATTTTCAACCTTGAAGCAACAAATACAGAATTTATGGACATTCTGAATGAACCAGTAAAATAAAACAGACATGGCAATATCTCAAAGACATAAGATAAGCATTAATTTCAGTTCTACAGGAATGACTGATGTTGTTTTTAACCTGTTAATATTCTTCATGTTAACATCAACACTTGTTCATCCTACAGCACTAAAACTGTTACTTCCGCAAGGTTCTACTCAAACATCAGCCAAACCGCAGACTACAGTATCGATAACAGCTGACCAGAGATATTATGTTGAACAGCAACCCGTTACTTTTGAAGAGCTTGAAAATGTACTGAAGCAAAAGCTAGGGAGCGCTCCGGAAACATTTATCTCCCTGCATGCAGACAAATCAGTGCCTTTTGAAAGTGTTGTCAAAGTACTTAACATCGCCCAGGCGAATAATTATAAATTGATAATTGCAACAACAACAAAATAATGACCTTCGCAAAATACCTTCAGAAAAAAGGAAGGGTTTTGTCGGTACTGCTGTAATTCACGCGGGGCTATTTGTTTTGATGCTTATAATTGGTTTTTCAACCCCGCCTCCGGTGACTGAAGAAATGGGTATACTTGTCAATTTCGGCACTGACGAAAGCGGACTTGGCATTGTTGAACCATCACCTGCGCCTGCAGTTGAAGAGACAGTACCTCCCCCTCCTCCAGCCCAGAATGTTGTAACAGATGAGGAAGAACCTCTGCTGACCCAGAATAATGAAGAGGCTCCTGAAGTAAAGAAAGTTGACCCTGATGCTGAAAGAAAACGCCGTGAACAAATTGAAGCTGAAAGAATAAGAAGAGAAGAACTTGAAGCAGAAAGAAGAAGAATTGAACAGGCAGAAGCTGAAAGAAGAAGAATTGAAGCTGAACAAAAGCGGCAGGAAGAAATAGCCAGCAAAACAAAGGCAGCACTGGCTGGTGCCAAAAACGCCGGTACCAGTTCAACAAGTGAAGGTGTGGCCGGAGGTCCAGGTAACCAGGGTTCTCCTACAGGATCTGTCGATTCACAGAACAGAGGAGAAGGAGGCGGATTGGGTGACAGCGGAATATCTTACAGCCTGGAAGGTCGTGGAGTGCAAAAATTACCCCGTCCAAAATATAATTATCAGGAAGGAGGTAGAGTTGTAGTAGAAGTTAGCGTTGACCGATCCGGAAAAGTTACTCAGGCAACAGCCGGAATAAAAGGATCAACTACCCTTAATGAAAACCTGCTGAGGGTAGCCAGGGAAGCTGCTCTTGAAACCCGGTTTGATCCCAAACCTGATGCACCTCCCGTACAAAGAGGCAGCATAACATATAATTTTATCCTGAAGTAAAATCAGCTTTTCCGTTCAAAAAGCTCCTTGATCGCTATATGAAGATTATCAATCAGATTCTGATCCTTGATAACATAATCATCAATGCCTTTTCTGGCAAGTTCAAGAACAACCTCACCATCATTCTGGCCTGACAGCATTATAACTGAAATATCAGGTTTTACATGTTTGATTTTTTCAAGAATTTCCAGCCCGTTCATGATTTTCTTATCTTCACTAACAAATAAGTAGTCAAGAATTATAAGGTCGGGATTTTTGTCCAGAGCTTTCAGACACTCTTCGCCTGAGCTATAAGCTTCAAGCCGGTATCCTTCTGAGGAAAATCTCTTGACTACCAACATGTTAATGAAAGGATCATCATCGACGACAAATATTAGCTTAGGATTATCCATTGTCAAGAATTTATATGGAGGATATTGATAAAGTTAAAAAAAACTTTGATGATATCATTTCTTATTTAAAAAAGATTTTACATTGAAAAAAGAGGATATGGAGCCATCATTCTTCTTACTTCTTTACCCACTTTAGTAATAACTGATTCATTTTCAATATTTCTGATTATATCATCTATCATTTCAACTATTACACCCATCTGATCTTCCTTAAGTCCCCTGGTTGTAATGGCAGGAGTTCCCACTCTTAATCCTGATGTAAGGAAGGGTGATCTGCTGTCGAAAGGAACCATATTCTTATTTGTTGTAATATGTGCCTGAACAAGTGCATTTTCAACCATTTTTCCTGAGATTTCAGGAAATTTGGGCCTGAGATCTATAAGAATAAGGTGATTGTCAGTCCCGTTTGAAATAACTTTATATCCCTTATCAATGAAAGCTTTTGCCATTGCTCCGGCGTTTACCTTAACCTGCATCTGATATTTCTTAAATTCAGGTTCCAGGGCTTCTGCAAAAGAAACAGCTTTTGCAGCAATAACATGTTCCAGCGGCCCTCCCTGTATTCCGGGAAAAACAGCCGAGTTGATAAGGGAAGACATCATCTTTGTTTCACCATTCGGTGTAGTGATACCCCAGGGATTTTCAAAGTCCTTTCCGACCAATATTATGCCTCCGCGCGGACCTCTCAATGTCTTATGTGTTGTTGATGTAACAATATGGGCATATTTCAGAGGATTTTCGAGCAAACCGGCTGCTATCAATCCTGCCGGATGTGCCATATCGACCATAAGTATAGCGCCCACCGTATCAGCTATCTTTCTCATCCTTTCATAATCCCATTCACGTGAATAAGCCGATGCACCTCCGATAATCATTTTTGGTTTTTCTTTTAGTGCGATCTCTTCCATACTATCATAATCAACTATTCCTGTTTCCTCTTTTACACCGTAAGGTACATGCGTATAAAATATACCCGAAGTATTAACAGGAGAACCGTGGGAAAGATGTCCCCCGTGAGCCAGATCAAGCCCCATGAATTTATCGCCCGGTTTTAAAACAGTCAAAAAAACTGCCATATTGGCCTGAGCGCCTGAATGAGGCTGTACATTCACATATTCGGCATTGAAGAGTTGCTTCAGGCGGTCGATCGCAATCTGCTCTGACTGATCTACTATCTCACAACCACCGTAGTACCGGTTCCCGGGATAACCCTCCGCATATTTATTCGTCAATACTGATCCCATGGCTTCAAGAATCTGAGGACTGACAAAATTTTCTGAAGCTATAAGCTCTATTCCATTCAACTGACGTTGTTGTTCCTTTTCAATCAGATCAAAAATCAAATTGTCTCTTTTCATATTTTTATACTAAATAAAACATTCATTCTGCTGAAAATTTCACCAGCAATTCACGATATGTTGTATAAATTCTTGATCTTGAAATATATCCAACATAGTAACCATTATTAAGCACCGGCAGGTTCCATGCATCAGTCTTACGGAATGTATCCATCACTGTTTCTATATTCTCTTTTATGTCGATATAGGAAGGTGGCATAGTCATAAGATCTCTTACGTAAGTGCTGTTATACAGCTCCTTATTAAACATTATTTCCCTCACTTCATCAAGAGAAACAATACCTTCAAATATGTTATGCTCATCCACCACAGGGAAAATATTACGATTCGACTTTGAAATAGCTTTAACAAGATCACCAAGCGTTTCTGTCGGCTTCACCTTCAACAGATCCGTTTCTATCTCTTTCTTCCAGTCCATCAGTATCAGTACTGCCTTATCCTTGTCGTGGGTTATCAGTTCTCCTCTTTCTGCAAGCTGGACATGATAGATTGAGTGTTTCTCAAAACTCCTTGTCGTAATATAAGCTACTGTTGATGTAATAATAAGAGGAATGAGCAGATCATAACCTCCGGTTATCTCTGCTATCAGGAAAATAGCTGTCAGCGGAGCATGCATAACTCCGGCCATTAATCCGGCCATACCTACAAGGACAAACCTGTTATCAGGGAAGTCAACATTAAGAAATCTTTCCAGCAGGCTGGCAAAAAGGTATCCTGCAGTGCCTCCTATGAAGAGGACCGGAGCAAAAATGCCTCCTACCCCACCCGGGCCGTTGGTGGAGCTTGATGCAAAGACTTTCAGAAAAACAAGACATGCCATGAACAGGGAAATCATCCAGAAATTATCTGAAAACTTGTAAAAGATACTGTCCTCTATTACCGGGTCAACTCCTTGCTGAAGGAGAAGAAGAACAGTATCATAACCTTCACCGTAGAAAGAGGGAAAAAGATAAATAAGCAAACTAAGAACCAATCCACCGGCACACATCCTTAAATAGATATTATTGATCTTTGCGTAACCTTTTTCAATGAATAATGTCATTTTTGAAAAATACAGTGAAATAAAACCGGCAATTATTCCAAGTGCGATATACCATGGTATATTTACAATATTGAATGCTTCAGTAATACTAAATGTGAAAAGAACTTTTTCCCCCATGGAAAAATAGGCTACAGTAGCTGCGGTAACCGAGGAGATAAGCAAAGGAACTATGGACGATATTGTAAGATCAAGCATCAGTATCTCCAGAGTAAAGACTATTCCGGCGATCGGCGCCTTGAAAATACCTGATACTGCACCAGCTGCTCCGCATCCTATAAGAAGGGTTATGCTACGATAATTAAGCTTGAAAAATCTTCCGACAGCAGATCCTATTGATGAGCCGGTAAGAACAATAGGGGCCTCTGCTCCCACTGATCCGCCAAAACCGATGGTCAGTGTAGAAGCGACAATTGACGTCCATGTATTGTGAACCTTCAGACGACTCTTCCTCTTTGAAATTGCATAAAGTACCCTGCTTATCCCGTGTCCGATATTGTCCTTTACAATATACCTTACAAACAAGACAGTCAGAAACATCCCGATCATCGGGTAGGCCAGATAAAGATAATTACCCGATTCCCTAGTTATTCCCCGGGTTAGTATCTCATGGGTATAGTGTATCGTGTTTTTCAGTATAGCAGCAGCAAGGGCACTGAGAAGCCCGACAAGCAAACTGAGCAAATATAAGAGTCTCCTCTGATCAATATTCTCAAGCCTTGGCTTTAATATTTCCCTGAAAAACCTGCTTTTCAACATAATTTTGCAAATATATTAAACATTACTAAAGCTTATCTGCTTTTTATTTAAGTTTGTTTTTTGGGATGAGTGAACATTTAAGGTTATACACATGGCACCCCACTGCAGTCAAATCGCTCAAAATGAGGGGTTGTGAAACTGTCTCAACAGAAGTAAGGAATGAAAACTCACAGAAAATGATTGACGAGATTTTTAAGGAGATCCGTATTCTATCAAAAAAAGCCTGCCGGAAAAGAAGAAATAAAAATTGTAAGAAATTTCATGCCTGTAGAGATGCTAAGAATGTTGGATGGTATGTTTGCTCTGACTGAAAGCTTTAGAGCAATTTAGGATTTTGGCCTTGACAATTCATATTTTTACAGGTCTGTTGAAAAAATTAAAACAATCAAACCTGGGGAAATAATTTCGCTGGCTGATACGTATTATAAAATTGATGACTCATATATTATTACTGCAGGCTGAAAATGTTCAGGAACTATTATAAGATTTTTTTTATCCTTATCTTATTTTTTGATACAGTGGTAATCAAGAGCCAGACCGATACAATACCTCCCGTAAGTCCGGTTCTTGAGATGGTCTCAGTCAATCCCCTGAATGGAAATGTAGAAATATTATGGTCACCCAGCCCTTCTGCCGATGTTTTGGGCTACATTGTCTACCTTCTGAAAAACAACGCCGGATTTTACATTGATACCATAAATGATCCTATGGCTACAAGTTATACATGGACTGGCTCCGGTTCATCTTTCTACAGTGAATCATTTGTCATTGCGGCATTTGACGAAGGAAACAGAAGTCCTCTGTCAAACCATTTAACTACAATTTTCTGTAATGCAGATCTGGATAGCTGTAAAAGAGAGATAAATTTAACCTGGAACAGCTATATCGGCCATCCGAAAAAAGTACTGGGCTATACGGTTTTAGTATCTGTCGATGAAGGAGAGTTTGAAGAAGCTGGCAGGACTGATACAGGTATAACGGATTTTACATTAAGAGATCTCCTTGTAAACAGACAGTATTGTTTTATTATCAATGCTTCCCTTGAGGATGGTTCTGTCTCCAGGTCTAACCGTATCTGCATAGATACTAAAATGCAACGGGCTCCTGATTGGATAAATACCAATTACGTGACTGTCAATGATGAAAATCATCTGGAGATGTCGTTTTCTATTGATCCCGCTTCTGAGATCAGACTTCTTAATGTTGAAAGAAAAACCGGTAGCGAAGGGATCTATGAATTGATTACAGTACTTCCTCCGTCACCCTGTCCTCTGGAATATATTGATACCAAAGCTGATCCGGAAAAGATTAACTATTATCGTTCATATGTAAAGAATTCCTGTGGCATTCCAGTTGTTTATTCCAATCCGGGTTCAAATATTGTGCTCTCCGCACTTTTGCAGGAAGGAGACCTAATTCTCAAATGGAATCCTTACAGAAAGTGGACCGGAGGAATAGACAGCTACAAAATATTTGTGAATACAGGCAAGGGATGGGAGGAAGAAGCAGAAGCAGGCCCAAATGATTCCACCTGTGTTTTCAAAGATATTTCAGGACTGATGTACAGAGCTGACGGAAATGAGATCTGCTTCAAAATAAATGCATCTGAAGCAATGAATCCCTTCGGCATTTCCGGCGAGAGCCAGTCTGCGGAAATATGTATACCTGTTATTGAAAAAATTACTGTCCCGGATTTATTTACTCCTGATAACAATTCATTAAATGATTTTTTTCGTCCTGTCCTTTCATTCAGCCCTGTTGAATATTCTCTTATAATTACTGATCTGAAACGAAAAACGGTCTTCGAAACAAATGACTACAATATGGAATGGGATGGTACCAATGGTGGCGTACCTCTTGGGCAGGGACTTTATCTCTGGTTCCTTAAAGTGAGATCTCCTTCTGGCAGGACTTTCTCACAATCCGGGACAGTTACCATTGTTTTTAATCAATGAGCTGTTGCTTACCTCAATCCCTTATATGCATAAAAACTTTGATTTTTTAGCGTTATATTTGCGAGTTATACAGATAGAGTGTTGCGATTTTTATGAACAAAAAGGATTTATTTGATGATGATGACAAAAACCGTATTCAGAGCGAATATGATTCACTTATCAATAATCTTCTGAGGTGCAATAAAGAAGGTGATATGGAGATGATCACCAAGGCCTTCAGGATTGCCAATGAGGCCCACTGGAACATGCGCCGGAGATCAGGAGAACCCTACATAATCCATCCCATTGCTGTTGCCAAAATAGTAAATCAGGAAATAGGCCTTGGAGCAAGATCTATTACTGCTTCTCTTCTTCATGATATAGTTGAGGATACTGAATACACTCTTGATGAAGTAGAAAGAAATTTTGGCCCAAAGATCGCCACCCTTATTGATGGCCTTACAAAAATATCCGGAACATATAAAAAAGAAACATCCTCAAGTCTCCAGGCAGAGAACTTCAGGAAAATGCTTCTGACACTTTCAGATGATATGAGGGTTATTCTCATAAAGATAGCCGACCGACTTCATAATATGAGAACTCTTGATTCAATGCCGGAACACAAAAAGATGAAGATCGCCGGAGAAACTATCTTTTTATATGCTCCACTGGCACATCGTCTCGGATTATTTGCAATAAAAAGCGAGCTGGAAGACTTAAGCTTCAAATTCAGACAACCACAGATTTACGAGGAGATCTCCTCTAAACTGAAGCTTAGTGAGCGAAAATACTATAATCTTCTCAATAAGTTCTCCCTTCCAATAATTGACAAGCTTTCAAAAGCCGGATTAAAATTCGATATCAGTAGCCGTCCAAAATCAGTTTTCTCGATTTGGAAAAAAATGCAGGCAAAAAATGTCCCATTCGAGGAAATTTACGATGTCCTCGCAATAAGAATAGTCTTTGAACCTGTACCGGAAATCTCAGAAAAAACACAGTGCTGGAATATCTATTCCATGATCACTGACACATATCTTCCAAAACCTGACAGACTGCGCGACTGGATAAGCAGGCCTAAACCAAATGGCTATGAAGCCCTTCATGTAACAGTAATGGGTCCGGAAGGCAACTGGATCGAAGTACAGATCAGAAGTAAAAGGATGGATGAAGTGGCAGAAAGAGGATATGCTGCCCACTGGAAATATAAAGGCGATACAGCCCAGGAAAGTGAATTGGACAAATGGATAAAAAAAATAAGGCTGATGCTGGAGAACCCTATGGAAGATCCCATCGAATTCCTTGACGAGTTTAAAATGAACCTTTTCTCATCCGAAATAATGGTTTTTACACCGAAAGGAACTCTTGTCAGTCTGCCCAAAGGCGCCTCTGCCCTTGATTTCGCTTACGAGATACACACCGAGATCGGGAACAAGGCAATTGGTGCCAAAATTAATTATAAACTTAATCCTATAAGCGCTGTCTTGATGAGCGGTGATCAGGTAGAGATAATAACTTCGGATATATCCAAACCGGAGAGAGAGTGGCTTTCTTTTGTCAGAACATCAAAAGCAAAGGAAGCAATAAAAAATGCACTGAAAACTGAGAGCACAAACAGGATCCAGAAGGGAATGGAAATGCTTGATTCAAAACTTAAAGAGATTGGTGTCAGTCCAAATGCGGAGGTCTTCAAGAAGCTTTTCCTTGCCAATGATGTGCTCAATAAGGATGAACTTTATTCAAGGATAGAACTGGGCATAATAAACCTCGACAACCTGAAAAAGATACTTAAGAAAAACATAAACAAGAATGTCATAAAATACTGGGATCTCAAGCTCATAGGGAAAAAGAATGGGTCTAAAGAAAACCCGAGGTCACGGAAAAAGATTGATACAAGTGTGCCTTTTCTGCTTAGGGAGAACGTAGAAAATGCCAAACAGTCATACGAGATAGCAACCTGCTGTAATCCTATTCCCGGAGATGAAGTAACAGGTTATATTTCACCGGAAGGTCCGATAATTATTCATAAACCAAAATGTTATGAAGCAATCCGACTGATGTCAAGTGAAGGCGACAGGATAATTGCTGTCAAATGGGCAATACACAAACTGGTCTCTTTCCTCGCCCGGATAAGCATGACAGGCATTGACAGAATAGGACTTGTGAGAGATATAACAACTATAATCTCTTCAGAACTTAAAGTAAACATGACAGGGATCAACATATCTGTTCAGAAAGGAATATTCCAGGGCACAATAGACTTGTACGTGCATCATACTAAAGATCTTAATAATCTTATCCTCAAGATTTCCAATATCAAAGGTATCGAAAGCGTAAAAAGAGTGGAAGACTTCTCAATTAATAATAATAATAACAATAATCAATCCTGAAAAATTTTCCTCTTTTTTTGATTTATTAAAAAAATAATAAATTTGCCTTTATTTTAAATTAGACCAAATATGCTTAGTGATGATACCAAGACCACAGTAAGAAAAATCCTTACTGAATACCTTGAGAAAAAAGGACACAGAAAAACCCCTGAAAGATATGCGATCCTGGATGAGATATACTCGAGAGAAGGGCATTTTGATATAGAGTCACTATACATTTTCATGAAGAACAAGAATTACAGGGTAAGCAGGGCTACTCTTTACAATACTATCGAGCTCCTTCTTGAATGTAATCTCGTTGTAAAACATCAATTTGGCAGGAATATAGCTCAATTCGAAAGAGCTTATCAATGCAGCCAGCATGATCATCTCATAGATGTAGAAACAGGGAATGTGGTTGAATTCTGTGATCCCAGGATAAATGAAATAATCAGGACAGCCTGTGAACTCAATGATTTTGTTCCTCATTACCATTCTCTTTATATATATGGTGAAATGAAAAATTCCAAGCGTTAATAAACAAGCTGAATTGTTAATTGCTTTTCAGTTATTGAGTATTTCATGTGATTTTTATATTTTACATTGCAATTAAAACTTTTCTTTAAAGCATTATGAAAAAACCTTAATTATGTAAACAACTATGAAAAGTGTATTTTTCTTCTTCAAAAAAAATGCTGCCAGTCTTCTGATCGTTCTTATTGTAGCCTGTCTGGCAACCTATCCCCTTTCTGCTCAGCAAAAAGTACAAGGAGAACCCGGCAAAACATACCAGTTCACAATGAATGATGGTTCTGTCGTATCAGGCAAACTGATATCCGATACAGAAAGAGAAATAGTTATCCAATCAGGATCGATGGGTGAAATAAGGCTTGAAAAATCAAATATAAGATCAATGACTGTTGTGTCAACAAGCGATCAGAAAGCCGGAGGTGTATGGTTTGCAAATCCTAATCCATCCAAGTACCTGATAGGCTCCTCTGCAATACCTCTTGAAAAGAAAACAGGCTATTATCAGAATACATGGATATTTGTTAATTCAGCATGTTATGCCTTTACAAATAACTTCAGTGTTTCCGGCGGTTTTGAAATACTTTCAATACTGGCAGGAGGCGATGGCCCTTTCGTATTCTTCATCAATCCCAAAGCTTCCTTCAAAATAGCCGATAATTTCTATGCAGGTGGTAATGTACTTTATTTAAACACCTTGAAAACTGTTGATAAATTCGGAGGCCTAGCCACATTAAATGGCTTCTTTACATATGGAAATACAAATAACAATATCACGGCTGCTGCAGGCTGGGGTTGGGCAGACGGCGAATTCAGCTCAAAACCGATTTTGTCAGTAAGCGGCATGACGAGGGTTTCAAAAAGAATTGCTTTCGTTAGCGAAAACTGGATATTCCCGATGAGTCCTGATGAGAATATGAATTTTTATGGTGTTTTCTCTTACGGGATCAGGTTCCTTGGTGAAAAAACATCTATTGATCTTGCATTTATCAACAATAAAGACATTGCTAATACATTGATAATTGGAGCACCATGGCTTGACTTTACAATAAACTTTTAATCACTTAATTAACACAATCTATTCTCTTGTTGCATATTATCCGAAGTAAATAATAAAATGAAAATTGATATACTGTTAGGTCTTCAGTGGGGAGATGAAGGAAAGGGAAAAATAGTCGATGCAATCAGCCCCGATTATGACATAATTGCTCGTTTTCAGGGGGGGCCTAATGCTGGACATTCGTTAGAATTCAATAATTTTAAACACATCTTACACATTATACCATCGGGTATATTCCACAAGGACAAGATTAACATAATCGGTAATGGCGTTGTAATTGATCCTGCTGTATTTGCAAAAGAAATTAAGACACTTGGCCTTCCCGTTGAAGAGCTTGCCAAAAGGCTTATCATTTCTGCCAAAGCAAATCTGATCCTTCCTAGTCACAGGATACTTGATGCTGCATATGAATTCAGCATGGGAAATACAAAAATCGGATCCACATTAAAAGGTATCGGCCCTACTTATACTGATAAAATTGCCCGCAAAGGCTTACGTGCCGGAGAAATATTAAGAAGTGATTTTCATGAATTGTATAAATGCCGCCTGAAAGAGCATCTCATGATACTTAAAAACTACGGCTTTCAGTATGATTTGAATGAGTATGAAACTGGATGGTTCGAAGGTATCGAAATACTTAAGAAATTCCGGATAGTAAATACGGAATATCTTATAAATGACCTTCTCGCAAGCGGAAAAAGAATGCTTGCTGAAGGAGCACAGGGGACAATGCTTGATATCGATTTCGGTTCCTATCCCTATGTAACGTCTTCTAATACTATAAGTGCCGGAGCATGTACGGGGCTAGGTGTTTCACCAAAAAAAGTAGCTGAAGTTCTGGGGATTTTTAAAGCTTACTGTACAAGGGTTGGGAGCGGCCCCTTCCCTACCGAACTGAATGATGCAACAGGTGATAAGCTTAGAGATAGAGGATGTGAATATGGATCAACAACAGGACGCCCCCGCCGCTGTGGCTGGCTTGATATGCCGGCGCTGAAATATGCGATAATGATTAACGGAGTAACAAAACTCTTTATGACAAAAAGCGATGTTATGTCTGGTTTCTCCACAATAAAGGTCTGTATGTCCTATAAGTCTGGCACTAAAGAATTTAGTGAGATCCCCTTTGACAACATTAAGCTTGAGCCCGTCTATACTGAACTACCTGGATGGCAGGAAGATATCTCGCAGATAAGGGATTTTGAGAAATTGCCCGCTAATCTAAAGGGATATATAAAATTTATCGAGGATCAGACCGGAACCCCAATAACACTTGTATCGGTAGGTCCTGACCGGCAGGAGACTATATTCAGAATGTAAAATGGCTTAACGCTTTACATATAGCCAGGCATCAATCTTTACTGTATCCTGAAACCGAGTAAGATTCGACACAAGTTTACTAAAACTCTTATGCGATTCAGCAGAAACGAATAGAGCTTCTTTCCATTAAAATTATTGCATGAAAAAAATGCAAATAAGAGCACAATAAGTAATGATATTAAAACTGTTCCAGTTTTCAGATTTAAGAGATTTTGTATCTTAGGCAGAAAAAAATTAACTAAACAAGAATAAATCGATGAAATCAATAATTCAGTTCTTTGAGGAAAGCGTTGAAAATTTTAGCAGTAATGTTTATCTGTGGGAAAAACCAAACGAGAAATATGAAGGAACTACATATGAAGAAACAAGAAAACAGGTATACGAATTCGCTGCAGGGCTTATAACACTGGGAATCAAAAAAGGTGACCGCTTGTGTCTTATTTCAGAAGGGCGTAATAATTGGGTTATTGGTGAGCTTGGAATTCTTTACACAGGTGCCATGAATGTACCTCTTTCTACCAAACTGAATCCCGATGAAATAAAGTTCCGACTGAATCATTCTGAATCAAGAATGATGCTCACCTCCTCAATACAATACAAAAAGATCAAAGAAATAATAAATGAATGTAAGACAATAGAAAAGATAATCCATCTTGATACGCAGGAAGAATATGCAGACAATGAGATCCATTTCAATGAGGTGAGAAAACTGGGAAGAGAATGGCTTGAGTCACCCGAGAATGCAAAAAGATTCGAGGAAATTTATAGCAGCATAACCCCATCTGATTTTGCGAATATCTGCTACACTTCAGGGACTACTGCCGATCCGAAAGGTATTATTCTTACACATGGCAACTATATTTCAAATGTCTATCAGTCTTATAGTCTCATGGACATACCGCCTTTTTACAAAACTTTGCTTATCCTGCCATGGGATCATTCCTTCGGCCACACCTGCGGCATATTTGCTTTTATGGGAAAAGGTGCGAGCATAGCCTCAGTCAAGACCGGGAAAACCCCCATTGAAACACTCAGAAACCTTCCAACCTGCCTTAAGGAGATAAAGCCGACACTTCTTATGAGCGTTCCCGCCATAGCAAAGAATTTCAGGAGAAATATCGAAAAAGGTATTAAAGAGAAAGGGAAATTCACTGAAATGCTGTTCAATCATGCCCTGAAAATTTCTTACAGTTACAATAAAGAGGGCTGGAATAAAGGGCAGGGCCTTCAGAAACTTAAGAAACCTCTTCTGAGACTGTACGATAAATTACTTTTTAGCAAAATACGTGAAGCATACGGCGGTGAACTCGACTATTTCATTGGAGGAGGCGCACTTCTCGATATTGAACTCCAGAGGTTCTTCTATGCCCTTGGAATACCTATGTATCAGGGATATGGCCTGAGCGAAGCTTCTCCGGTAATATCTTCAAACTCAAGTTCTCGTCACAGGCTCGGATCATCTGGCGTTCTGGTAAATAATATGGATCTCAAAATATGTGATGAAGACGGAAAAGAACTGCCCGTAGGCGAGAAAGGTGAGATAGTTATCAGAGGAGGCAATGTTATGCACGGTTACTGGAAAAATGAAGCTGCAACCAGGGAAGCGATAAGAGACGGATGGCTTCATACGGGCGACATGGGTTATATGACTGAAGATGGATTCCTGTATGTTCTTGGACGCTTCAAAAGTCTTCTGATTGCTGATGACGGTGAAAAGTTCAGCCCGGAAGGAATTGAAGAAACAATAACAGAACAATCAAAATATATTGACCAGTGTATGCTTTATAATAATCAGAAACCATATACTGTCTGCCTTGTTGTTCCTAACCAGCATGCACTGAAATTATACCTCGAAGAAAAAAATATGACTGCCAGTTCTGAAGTAGGTAAGAAAATGATACTGAACCTGATCGAAAGCGAAGTGAATGAATACCGCACAAACGGAAAGTATGGAAAAATGTTCCCGCAGAGATGGCTCCCGGTAGCTATCGGGATACTTGAACAGGGATTCACTGAAGATAATGGCCTGATGAATTCAACAATGAAGATCGTAAGGGGGAAGATTATGGATAAGTATCAGAACCTGATTGATTTTCTTTATACTCCGGAAGCAAAAGACATTACAAATGAAAGGAATCTGGAGGAGGTCGAAAAAATGAAACTGGGCTGATCAAGGGAATCAACTGGCTTTTGAAGGATAGAAATGGCGTGGTATTTTAACATGTTTTCAGTATGAGTAATTTAAGCGGTTTACGACCTGAATCGGTCTGGACCTATTTTGAAGAGATATGCAAGATCCCCAGATTATCAAAGAATGAAGAGAAAATAAGGAAGTATCTTCTTGGATTCGCACACAAAAACAATCTTGAGTCAAAAGAGGATGAAATAGGCAATATTCTCATTGTGAAGCCGGCCTCAAAGGGCTGGGAGAACAGGAAAACTATTGTGCTTCAAAGCCATATGGATATGGTTGGTGCAAAGAATGCTGATCATCCTCATAATTGGTCTGAGGATCCTATAATACCGGTTTCAGATAATAAGTGGGTCATGGCGCAGGGTACAACCCTTGGGGCCGATGATGGAATCGGAATAGCAGTTCAGCTTGCAATACTCTCAGACAAGGATTTGAAGTCAGGAAGGATAGAATGCCTTTTCACTGTTGATGAAGAATCAGGTATGACGGGAGCTTTAAATCTGCAACCTGACTTTTTCACTGGCAGAATCCTTATAAATCTTGACTCGGAAGATGAAGGTGTCCTTTACATTGGTTGTGCCGGCGGAATAGATACCGTGGGTACAATGGAATATACAATTACACCTGTTGAGGAAGACAGCACTGCTATCAAAATTACTCTGACCGGACTGCATGGAGGTCACTCCGGAGACGAAATACATAAAGGTTACGGAAACGCTGTGAAGATAATGAACAGATTTCTCTGGAACCTTTCAAATAATTATGCCATTTCACTTAGCGTATTTGATGGCGGAAATTTGCGAAATGCCATTCCAAGAGAAGCCTTTGCAACAATTGTAGTAAAGAAACCTTATGCTGTAAAGGTAATTGACTGGATTGAAAGCTTCACTACAATCCTTAAGAAAGAGTTTGGCGACCTTGAAAAAGATCTTAAAGTAGAAGTAAAAGAGGTTGAGCTGCCAGAAAAAGTAATGGATGATGAAAGCCAGACACGCCTTCTCAACTGCCTTAAATGTTGCCCACATGGAGTAATTGCATGGTCGGAAGAGATGGATAATCTTGTGGAGACTTCAACAAACCTGGCTTCAGTTAAATTCATTGATGACAATAAGATTGAAATAGTGACAACACAGAGAAGCTCAATAGAGTCTTCAAAGCATGATATTGCTGCAGTGGTTGAATCCTGTCTGCAACTTGCCGGAGCAGAGGTTGTGCATTCTGACGGTTATCCGGGCTGGAGACCAAATATCAACTCCGAAATACTCAAGATAACTCAGGCATCCTACAAAAAACTTTTTGGAAAGAACCCATATATAAGAGCAATTCACGCCGGACTCGAATGTGGAATTATATACAAGAAATTCAAGAATATAGACATGATATCCATGGGCCCGACTATAAGAGGTGCCCACACTCCTGAGGAGAAGATAGAGATCCGGACAACTCAGATGTTCTGGGACCTGCTGATTGATGTAATAATGAATATTCCTGTCCGAAATTAGAATTATTCGGATCTGACTTTCGCCCCTGATTTGCCGGAAATTGCAATAAGCTTGTCTATATTCCTGTGGAGCAGGGAGGAGCAGGCTACACGGTTTTATCTTCACAAAGTTCAATTAGAACCCCTGATGTCGATTTAGGATGAATAAATGCAATATCAAGACCGTCGGCACCTTTCTGCGGAATTTCGTTTATAAGTCTGATATTGGCCTTTATAGCTTTTTTAAGTTGTTTTTCCAGTTCCTTCACAGCAAATGCAATGTGATGTAGCCCTTCCCCTCGCTTATCAATGAATTTGCTTATTGGCCCCTCAGAATCAGTTGATTCAAGAAGTTCAATTTTTGTCTCTCCTATCCTGAAAAAAGCAGTCCTGACCTTCTGATCAGGAACTTCTTCAATTTTATAACATTTTATGCCAAGAAAATCTTCATACAACTTTACAGCTGAATCAAGCTCCTTTACGGCAATGCCTATATGTTCAATATAAGATGGATTCATAAGCTCTATACTATTAATATAATAAAAAAAAGCTGAATATCAGAACATAAAACAACATTTCTGATGTAATTCAATGATCCGATTCGTATCTATTTTTCAAAAAGAAAGGATCAGAAAGGGAATTCTTCAGGAATTGTGATTTCAAGTTCAGTAGTGACAGGTTTTTTAGCCACCTGATGAACCGGATTTCCATCTACAAATATGGCTTTAAATGGAGTTGTCGGACATGAAAACTCACACTGGCCGCATCCGATACAGATCTCGGGATTCGTTTCAGGAATTACAAGGTCGCCTTCATAGGGCACCATGTATACAGCTTTTGTGGGACATGATTCCGAACAAGCGCCGCAGGCTGTCTTTTCGTTCTTAACAACACAATTATCCTTAATAAAATGCACCTGCCCCAACTGGGTCAGCTTTTTGGCCTCAAGCAGTAATGGGTGCAATGCATTTGTCGGGCATATATCGATGCACTTAGTGCAGTTGTAATTGCAGAATCCCTTATGGTAATCCATAACCGGCTGCATAATACCTGCTATGCCATATTCAAGCCATGCCGGCTGTAAAGCACCGGTAGGGCAATTGGATATACAAAGGGAACATGCCGTGCAATTTTTCTGAAAATCTTCAATTGAAATAGCACCAGGCGGACAAACCGGGCATGTCTTATTCTCCTTTACAGTTGATTCCTTGGTTGATTGTATAGCCTTTTTTTCCTGACCTCTAAGAGCCGAAGGTATTCCAAGAAACATGAGCACTGCTCCGGCAACGAACTTTCGTCTTTCCGGATCTGTGTCTGTATTAACATTCTTCCTCTTAAGTCTGAAAATGCCATAAGAAATTGCCTTGTCAGGACATGTTTTGATACAATTGAAACAATCAACACAACGGCTTACATCAACATCATACTTAAGAAAATCAATGCAGGAAGATTTGCAACCTATTGCACATCTGCCACACCTGGTACACTTATCTTCATCTATCCTGATCCTGAGCAGGGAAATTTTTGAAAGAAGTCCAAGCAGTGTACCGATGGGACATATCATATTACAGTAAAGGCGGCCTTTTGTCAAAGACAATCCCCCTATCAGAAGTGCAAACAGAGCAGGAACAATATAAACTAAGGGCTTATAAGTCATTACAGGAACATGTATCAGGAAGTATATGTCAAATTTAGCCAATATCCCTTCCAGCAAATTATTCAAAACTGCAACGGCAGGCCTTATAAAAAACGTCATAGACCTTCCGAAAATGCTGTAAGGATCGAAAAGTGTCAACATGTAGACTCCCCATATCAGTGATATTATTATCGTTAGCACCAGAAGTGAATACCTGACAACCGTAAATGGTTTTTTGTAACCGTATCTCCGGAATTTCTTTCGTATCCTCCCTCCTATCCTGCTGAAAATATC
>Ga0116183_1002806_pt1 | contig 18335 bp, 12 predicted proteins | sample AD_UKC078_MetaG_FD_89753 | JGI IMG/M metagenome (GOLD analysis project Ga0116183, IMG submission 89753) | Active sludge microbial communities of municipal wastewater-treating anaerobic digesters from USA - AD_UKC078_MetaG | ecosystem: Engineered > Bioreactor > Anaerobic > Digestate | place: USA... | reverse complement strand
TTCCCTTAAATGATTTAGGACGTCCAGATTTATCTTCTTGGGGAATAGATGCTAATTGGACTCATTCGCATAATACTTGTGTTCTAGTTTATTCTTTTAATGCAAACGTTGGGGTTGATTTAGAATTTCACAAAAAAAGACCGATCAAATTAGCTAATCGTTTTTTTCATTCAGACGAAATTCAAGCGATTCATGATCAGAAAGATCCGCTTCTTTCAGAGCATCTGTTTTTTCAGTTATGGACTAGAAAAGAAGCTTTCTATAAATGCTTTGGCGGTAGCTTTTTTAAGGATGTATTGCCTCGTTCTATGCTCCATGAAGATGAAGTAATGTTCTCTTTTCTTGAGCCTTCTTTGGGAGATCTAGAAGAACGGCCATATTCTTTTTGCATCGTCGCTTCTTTAAAACACAATTCGTAGAATTAAAAAGAACGTTTTTAATTAGCTAGAGGGTTTGGTTCGTGAGGGGTCGAGTCTTTTACAAATAAAGGTAATAGAGCTACTTCAATTTGATCCACGCGTAAGCGAAGCATATATTTCCCTTCTTCAGCAATATGAAGCCGCTGCATATTTAAAATCATGTTAATCGTGCCGCTTTCAAAGAAATCGCCAAGAGGAGGAAATGGAATTTCTGATTCTAGAGGAGGAATTAAATTTTGATCCTGCAAATTAGAAATACTTAATCTAAAGGAATGCATTGTCGCCTCAGAACGTTGATAACGAATTCTGAAAACAGCACTACACTGAGGATATATAAAAGGTAATGGCGTAATTAGGCGATCAAATGCTCCGAGAATATTAAGCCTGCCACCTTGATCGGTGGCGGCGTCACAAAGAGCTGCAATTTCGACTATCATGGATTCTCCCAGTTGTCACCTAAGTATTTCATCACTAGGGGACCATTGTTTTTATTTCGTAGTACTGTACTTGCCGATGCAGGCTGCTCTAAGGCTCGCATGGCAATAAAGACATCTCCATTGCTAGTAATAGCAATACTTGGTTGATGTCCTCTTAAATAATATTTTTTAGACATAACAAATAGGTTTTTGAAGTAAGGAAGCTCATTTTCTCCAAGAACATTCCATGATGCTCCATCGAAGCGATAGGCGTGAACTTGAGAATTTGTAGCTCTATTGCTTTCGTCAAAAACAGCCACTGGATTGCCGCTTGCATTAAGAACCATACTTACATTGGATGACATTCTTCCAAAACCAGAATGAATATTTCCGTTAGTGCTCCAGTTGACACCAGAACCCGCATTATTGGTGGCTGAATAAATTTGTGGGAATCCAGTTTTATCGCCATTATTGCGGTTTCTAAAGGCTAAGTAGAATTTATTGTTTGCAAATTGGAGCTGAATCGATTCAGCGCTTGTCGAGGTAATCCCAGGAGTTGATCTATATGTGTTTCTGTTATTGTAATAACGATTCAGTAGTTGATAATCTGTATTTGTTTGGACTCCCATAGCTAGCCAATTTGAAGAACCGTCAAAAGCAATGTCTAATTCTCTGAGAGCTTCGCTAAAGATGCTTATTGGAGAATCAAACGCCACATCAGCTGTATTCCAAGCTTGATAATAGGATTTAGTTAAAGTCGATGACGAAGGATCTGTATTTCCTATCCAAGCTAATACGGGTGCTTTTGTGGAAGGACGAATTTTCATCTTCATTTTAGCGATATGAGAATTTCCTGTACCAGAACCTAATTCAACCCAAGGAGATGTTCCTCCATTAGATTTTAATATATGCCCACGATGACCTGTGCTGTCTAAGTAGGCAACAAATAAATCCGCATCCGCATTTACAGCGAGTTGAATAAAAGAAGGTGTACCACTAGGAGTAATGGGTGAACCAATACTATTCCACTGTGAAGTTCCATTAAACTTTTGAACTTCTATTTTGCCTGATTCATTCACGAAAGCAATCGTTGGTTTATCATTATGAACAATTAAATGTGGTGCGACAGGATAGTTTGTTAAAACAATTACAGAATCTTCTCCATAAGACTCATTGTTCCAAGCTTTTCTAAAACGAATGGTTTTATTCACTTGCTCAGCACGATGTCTATAAAGGAATGCTGCCTTGTAATTAGGGTCTGTTTCTGTGGTAGTACTATCTCTATAATCCAAACGTAATGTAATAGAACCTTCAGATTGTCTGCGAATAAAAGCATCATTGAATTCAGCAATGCTAGTATCAATCGATCCGTCGGTTTCTCCTTGATACCAGTATGTTGGATCATAATGGCTGAATTGCCACCAGAAATCTTCTAAGTTCGCGTTACCAAGAGTTCCAATAGTGGAATTTGAAGCGTGAATATTTGCAGAATAGAAATATTTACCATTTGGAGTCACCGTTTCATCTCCACTCCAAATAAAGGTTGTGTCAGGGGCTGAAATCACACCAATAGGTGGCTCACTGAGAATAAACACTTGGGTTGTATCTTTAGCAAGGTAATGAGTCCCTGTTTCTGAAACAAATACAACGCAGAGAAGGTCTTTTCCTGGGGATGTATGATCAGGTCCCATGGCATGAGCAAAATCACCGTCATACCTCCATGATTCAAAAGGATTTTTTAAAGAATCACTAGTAGGAGTTGCGCAAATCCAGTTAAACCATTCAATGTCGTTCCATACATCATTAATAGTTGCGTCTAAGTCAACGTAATCTCCTGCTTTCACATAAATTTTTTCTTTAGTCACAGTGACTATAGGATTTTCTGTAGAAAATAAAATTCGTGTTGTATCTGTGGCAAGATTTCCGTCATCGTCTGTAGCACGAGCGACACAGAGATAATTAACTTGAGCAGTCGAAGGGGCTTTCCATACCGTATCGTATTGGGATACGGTTTTCCAATGATCATTTATTTCAGAAGCAATACCACAAGACCATTCTCTTTTTGTAATAGATCCCATGAGGTCAGAAGCCGATGCATTTAATGCAATATTTAAGCCTTCACGTAAAAGAAGGTTGTCATTTGCGACAGTGACTTTAGGCGCATCCAGTAATACTGTAATGTGCGTTGTATCCATAGCGGTTTGTTCATCATCATCTGTTACGCGAATAACACATAGGTAATTATTTTGAGGGGTAGATGGCATGACTGCAGTGTAGCGAGGCGTTGTTGTAGAAGACCATCCAAAAGTCTTGCCCGCAGTACCTGCAGGTCCACAACTCCACTCGTATAGAGCAATGTGGCCCATCGCATCATTAGCCATGGCGTCTAAAAGTATTTCGTCATTTATTGTCATGGTTAAAGAATCTTCACTTGCAATCACGGTGGGTGGGTCAAGAACAACTGTATACCGAGCTGTATCTTCTGCTGAAAGCTGATCGTTATCGACAACTCGAATAACACAGTACCAAGTGGTTGCATTCGATGGCATAGAAATTGTTGTGTCAGGGGCAGATATTTCTTTGAATGATAAGCTATTAAGGCTATTGTTACATGCTACGTAGTAGTGTTCGATGAACCCTAATGAATCAGAGGCTATTGCCTTAAAAGGAACAACAGCATTAATTTTTTCTGTGGAAAGCTTGGTATGTAATGTCACTGTTGGCTTATCTAAAATGACTCGGAAATAAATAGTATCAGAAGCAGTTTCTAGATCATCATCAAAGGCTTTTACAATACAGCGATAGGCGCTGCTTTCTGTGCCTGGTAATAGAATTGAAATGGTTTCCGAAATAGACTCTAAAGGTGTTGCAGAATAATCAATGGTATTATCAAAAGCGACGTTCCCATTACTACAACCCCATTGAAGAGAACTAATGGTTCCATATTTATCTGATGCCGTTACCTCAATCGGGACGGTGGCATTAATTTTCTTTACAAGAGTGTCTTCGGACGATTTAATATTAATTGCAGGTGGATCAGAGATGACGTTGACTTTCATGGTGTCATAAGCTATACCAGAATTATCGTCATCAATTTTTATGATGACTTTTTTCATCCCAATGTTTGACCAAGCGAGAAGAGTATTGTTAGTAGTAGTATTTGTAGGACAGCCGTAGCTAGAAGTTAATGCTGCGTCGCATAGCCATGAAAGGCTATAAGAGGTCGCGAATGCACCTGCTTGCCCAATTACATTAAAGCGGACGGTGTCGTTTATGGATACAGTGGTTCCTGTTTTTGGAGAGGAGAAGTAAACAATAGGATCGTTTCCTATAAAACCAAAACGTACTTTTGCCTTAGCTGTTTGATTTTGAGTTGTTGCTTCCATTTCATAAAATACACCATCTTCTTCATTTGCTATGTCCTCAGCTTTAATAGTAAGCGTCGATTTGTTGTCTTCAATCAAAGTGGTTTGAGTATAGGAATCGCCATTGACAACCCAAGTCCAAACAATGGAATCGCTAGGTGGATTAAGATTATCTACAGAAGCAGTAAAGACAAGCTCGTCTTTTTGATTGACCATGGCTGCACTATTTCCGTTGACGAGTAAACTCATCGAACTGGCTTGAATAAAAAAGTTAAGCATTAAGGTGTCTGAAATTAAACCAGCACTATCTAGTGCGATCATCTTGAATGTGTGAGGTCCATCGGGCATGTCTTTAAGTTCCATAGACCATGAGTTTAATTTAACTGTAGAGATCGTAATAGCATTATCATCAAGGAAGCCTCTCGCCAGCTCTACTTGAGAACCATAATCTGCAAAACGACCAGTAATGGTAAAGTCTCGATAATTTAATGTATCGGCTAATTTGTCTACTGAAATAACAGGAGCACTTGGGTCTTTTAATGTAATAGATCCTAAGTCAATTAAATCTCCTGCTTCAATAAATTTGTTTTTGACTAGTTCTGGAGAGAAGCCATAACCTAAGGTATCTCTTGCAGTCATATGATAAATTCCAGGAGGAAGATCTATGGTGAATATGCCTTTTGCATTCGTGTTTGTATAGGCGCGGTTTCCAAGAGAATCTAAAAATTCAATTTTGATTCCATTATGAACGGTTTTTCCTTCTAGTAATACGGTCCCTCGGAAGGTACCCGTTGTTTCCATCACATTTCCAAGAAAGAAGGTTTGAGTAGGGGAAACAGTTGTATCAAATCCATCCGTGACATAGACTTGCCAATAGAGACGTCCAATTAATTTGGTGTCCATAAACCATTTGCCGTTTTCATCAATGGCCTCAAAGCTTTTTTCTTTAATCGGGCCAGCGATTAAGTTAGCATCTGTTAGAATAGGAGGAGTACCATCTCCTGTAGGGCTTTTCCCCACACGAATATGATATCTTAATTGATTGGATATATCGTTATCTTCTGCTTTATAATAGAATGCAAATCGCGCGTCTTTGCTATAACGGCCATTATTTGTGGGCTGCAATAGTTCTACGACTGGTAGTTGATTGTAATGAATCACTAAACTGTCAGTGGTGGTATTACCGTCTTCATCGTAAACACTGATGCGAATATTTTGATTAAAATCAGAATTGAGGTATGCGGAATCAAAAGGAAGATTTATAAATAAAGAATCTTTTGTTTCTTTTGAAAAAATAGGAACGTAGGATGTATCGGCCTTTTTATCTCCATTCCAATCTAGAGAAATACGTGTGACTTGACCTAAGGAATCATTTGCTCTAATGATAAAAGAACCTTTTTGGGCGGCCCGATTCCAAATTGTATCGGTAGGCAAGAATAGATTTGGAGGGGTATCAATCACGCGAATAAATTGATTTTTTCCTGTCGTATCTCTTGCTCCATTTCCATCCACTGCAATAAATAAAGGAGAAAAAATGCCAGTAGTATCAAAAACGTACGTTAGAATTTTGCCGTTAGAGCTAAGCCTAGCTGAATCATTTGGTTGCATTTGCCAAGCATAACGGAATACTTTATTCGCGTTATGGCGTAAAAAGCCCATAAAGTAAAGAGTATCATTTACTGTAATGGATATAGTGTCAGGAACCCAAACGGAGTCAAGATTACTAATAGAGTCTCTAAAGGATGACATATTCTCAAGAGTATCTTGAAAAACAAAAATAATCGAATGATTATTTTTTAAAGTCATATTTTCACGAATCGAGTCTTCTCTGGAACATCCAAAGAGCAATAAAAACAACAAAGATATCACGAAAATAACACGTAATCGCATAAACAAATCCTTTTCTCATCAACTATCGTTTAAAAGTAAATTTATCTTTTAAATATGTTTATAGTTCCTCTTTGGTATGCAGTATCACTTTTTTTTGTTCTTGGTGCTTGTGTAGGTAGTTTTTATAATGTGGTCATTTATAGAATGCCACGAGGGCTTTCCCTAATAAAACCAGCTTCATTCTGCCCGACTTGCAACAAACACATCCCTATTTATCATAATCTGCCTATCCTAGCATGGCTTTTTTTACGAGGAAAAAGCGCTTGTTGCGGTAATAGAATTAGTATTCAATATCCTCTAGTGGAGCTATTATGTGCTCTTTTAGGAGCTTTGAGTGTTATTTTAGCGGAATGGCCTTTGTCCTTCGAGGCTCCATGGACGCAAATCACTAATTCATTTGCTTTATTCTGGCTATTACTTGCTATAGTGCCTGTTTGTGCCGTAGATTTCAAGCATCACTTGATTCCTGACTCCATTTCTATAGGTGGTGTTGTAGTTGGTTTATTGCTTTCTTTAATACCTGGAGGGATTTCTCCAGTAGAAAGTCTTGTTGGTGTTCTTATTGCTGGAGTTGGGCTTTATGGGTTGGGTCTTTTGATGACATTTCTTCTAAAAAAAGAAGCTATGGGTTTTGGTGATGTAAAGCTACTTGCTGGTTATGGTGCCTTTATGGGGTGGTTTTATGCTTTTGAAGTTCTGATATTTGCCGCCTTTTTAGGCCTTTTGGTGATGCTACCTTTGAAGTTTTTTAAGAAAATAAAGGGCTCTGAAGCAGAAAATACCTCTTTTGGCGAGATTCCCTTTGGTCCTTTTCTTTCCATCATGGCTCCAATAGTTTATCTTTGGGGTGACAAAATTTTGAAAGTGTATCTTTCATTCGTTTATTAATTCACTTAGTTAGGTTCTTATGTACGAAGACGTTAAAATCAATCTAAATCCAAATGATATGCCAAAAGAATGGTATAATCTTGCCGCTGATTTACCTACTCCGATGCTACCTCCTCTTGGTCCTGATGGGAATCCTATTTCGCCTGAGCAAATGACGGCTATTTTCCCTCCAAATATTGTAGAACAAGAGATGAGTACAAAGTCCTGGATCTCTATTCCTGAAGAGATTCGACAACACTTAATGCGCTGGCGTCCAACACCCTTGCGTCGTGCTTATTGGTTGGAACAATATTTAAAAACGCCAGCAAAGATTTATTATAAAGATGAAAGTGCAAGTCCTGCTGGTAGCCATAAAGGCAATACCGCCATTGCGCAAGTTTGGTATAACAAGCAAGCAGGAACAAAAACGATTACCACAGAAACTGGTGCTGGTCAATGGGGTGGTGCTTTATCTTTTGCTTGTAAACTGATGGGTATAGACTGTAAAGTCTTTATGGTGAAAGTGAGCTTTGAGCAGAAGCCTTTTCGTAAAGCTCTCATGCGTACTTGGGGTGGAACTTGTATTGCTAGTCCAAGTGAAGTAACAGAAGTCGGTCGCAAGGTTCTGCGTGAGTATCCTGATTGCCCAGGGTCTTTAGGAATCGCTATTTCTGAAGCGGTTGAACTTGCCGTTGGTGATAAAACGGGAAGCACTAAATATGCTTTAGGTTCCGTTTTGAATCATGTGATGTTACATCAAACCGTGATTGGATTAGAAGCAAAAAAACAATTAGAAATGATAGGTATTAAAAAGCCTGATATTGTTTTATCTTGTGCTGGTGGAGGCTCCAATTTTGCAGGGATGGCTTTCCCTTTTACCTATGATAAAATCAATGGTCAAGACATTGAAATTATTCCTGTAGAACCTACCAGTTGCCCTTCTTTAACACGTGGTGTATTTGCTTACGATTATGGAGATCTATCTGGATTTACTCCATTACTACCTATGCATACTTTAGGCCATGATTACATCCCAAGTAGCATCCATGCAGGTGGGCTTCGCTATCATGGTATGTCTCCAATTATTAGCCAAGCCGTAAATGAAGGGTTGTATAATCCAACCTCTGTTGGTCAGAATGAGTGCTTCTTAGCAGCTGTTCGTTGGGCTCGTACCGAAGGCTGGGTGATTGCTCCTGAATCCTCTCACACTGTAGCGGCTGTTATTCGTGAAGCAATAAAAGCTCGTGAAGAAGGCAAAGAAAAAACGATTCTATTTACGATGTCTGGACATGGTTATCTTGATATGGTCGGCTATGAAAAGTTCTTAAATAAAGAACTTCAAGATTTTAGCTTACCTCAAAGTGAAATTGATGAAACCGAAGCTCGCTTAAAGTCAAAAGGCTTCCCAGAAGCACCTATCCGCAGAACGGGAAAATGGACTCCTGGAAATATTGATCATAGTCAATACGCGGATCATGGAAAAATCTAATTTCTTAGATAAATTAAAAACGGAATCTTAATCAAGGTTCCGTTTTTTTATTGTCATTTCGCCCTATTCTTAATAACGAGATAATTCGTTTTGCTTGTTGGCAAAAGGGTTCCAGAGAGTATCGTTTGATTATTGATAATTAAAGAAATTCAGAAGGATTGGTTTTGATTTTTAACGCGGTTTCGACGGCAAGGCAGGCACTTTCTAGTCGCTCTTTTTCTATTGAAGAATCAGGCATTTGAATGGCATTAAATAATGCTTCGTATTCATAAAATAAAGTGTCTTTAATTGGGTCTTGAGCATCTAAAAAAGAAAACGTTTTTATGATGTTATTTTGATTGTCAAAGAGTTCTATTTTTCGTTCTGAAAAAGGGGCGTTGCGATTCACATAAAAATCGATAATAAGAGCATGATTACTATGAATCGGTTGCTTTATTTTTAGTGAGGCCTCATCTTGATCAGCTGAAAGATTTGAATCAATAATTTCAAAAGACTTTTGATTCTCTTTTGGAAAGAGAGAAAAAAAACAATCTAAATCATGTATTAATAAATCAAGAGCCACATTGACATCTCGACACCTTGGAGAATAGGGGTGGCAACGAGTAAAATGAAGAGAAGCTGTTTTTGGTAAAAAGGCAGAGAACTCTTTTTGAAATAATTGAAAACCTGGATAATAACGCTCGCTGTGGCCTACAAATAAAGCTTGTGATGGCTTTTTAATACTTAAAAGTTCCCTAGCCTCTATGGCGCTTGTGGCAATAGGCTTTTCAATAAAGACAGAAAAGCCTTGTTTTAAGAAAAAAGAAGCGTGAGAAGCGTGGGTAGATGCAGGACTTGCAATGACTACCAACGTATCCGATTTTGATAGTGATGGTAGAGAGGCAGTGAAACGATTCAGGTCTTCGGTCGAATCTAAAACAGCTTCAAAGGAAAGCCCTAATGCGGACAATCGATTGAAATGTTTAGTTCCCATGGCTCCATGCCCGACCAGAATCGCTTTCATAGAAATTAAATAAAGTACCAAGAAAGATAAACAGCTGGTCTTAGGCTAATGTTAGTACCTGCATCATGAATATACTCAAAATAGACACCTAATTCTCCAGCAATCTCAAAGGCATTTAGGAACAACGCTTTTACGCCAGCAAAGGCATTAATGGCTGCTCCATTAGTATTTTCGCCTGGGTGAATATATTTAAAGGTAGCGCCTGCATATGTAGGTAATAAACTGGAAGGTAATGAGAAAGATGCTCCTGCTCCCAGAGAAAAATTATAGTTGGAGTTATCATCATCATCTCCAGATCGTACAAATTGAGAAATCAAATACAGAGTGATATTTTGTTCTAAAAGAATAGAAGTTCTAAATTCATAGTTGGATCCAGTTAAAATATTAACTCCAATTCCAACTAGAGGTGAACCAGCTTTTTTTGATGTTCCATTTTTTTGTGCTTCGGAAGAAGCGTAGTCATCATATTCGTCGGCAAACGAATTGACTGATAGAAAAAAGAGTATGATCATCAATAGTATTTTTTTCATAGAGGAATCCTTTGTTTTAGGTTTTGTTGTTAAGATGTTTTTTACCATTCCATCGCTGTTTTTTGAATTAAGAAAGTACGAGCCACTTCATCTAAACGAGAAGCATCGTTTTCCAGTTGCATTAGGCCAGCGTATATGGTATAAGGACTTACGCTTCCGCCTTGATCATTACATTTCACCTTTGTAATAATGGCATTATTGATAATTTGCAGATCTAAAATATGTTCGTTTAAATCCACTTCTACACCACGATGGTTAAATACAATGGGTAACTTTTTTTCTTTGAATAAAGTTTCTAGAGTAGAGGGAACTTTTTCTGGAGTATATTTAAATATCATGGCTTTCGGAAAATTCTTAGAAAGCTTTTCTTGTAGCGGCTCAATCCCAATAATTTTTATGCCATGAGGTAAAAAAGCATTTAGCTTTTCAATTAGTGCAGAACGATTGGAATCAGATAAGTCTAGTTTTTGTAAAAGTTCAATACTTATGACTTCGCAGTAGGTTTCAAGCCCTAAAGGCAAGGCCCCAATGTTTACGATTTTAGGCTTAGGACTAAATCCTTCACTGAATTTGATTGGAATATCCATGCAGAAAAAAGTTCTTTCAAAGCAACTAATTGTATTTTGATGAGGAAGAAAACGACTGAGCCCAGTTTTTTCAAAAGTGATTTTATAGAGATAACCTGTTCCTTGAGCTGTTTTTCGGCTTTCTAAAAGAGTTTTTATTTCTTCTGGAGTTCGGCTTGGGGCAGCGTATTTTACGGGGAGAGAAGCTAGTTTAGTATCTGAGCCTGCTCCTGGAATACCGCATTTTTGACAATCGCCCCATTTACAGTTTGGAACGCTAACAGAGTTTTCATCAAAAGCTTTTATCCATTCGTTTTTTAAATAGGATTTAGAAACGCCCGCGTGAATGAAATCCCATGGAAATACTTCATCTAAATCGCGAGTTTCAAATAACCAAGAATAATCATACTTTGATTCTTGCCAGAGTTGTTCCCATGCTTCATAATTGATTGTATTGTTGTCGCTTTCAAAAATCATGCCTTTTTTATACGCTTGATAGACAAGTTTCGATATAGAACGATCTCCTCGACTATAGAAAGCCTCTAGTACAGAAGTTTCCCAGGCACTCCAATTGATTTTCACATTTGGATGATGATAAAAACGTTCTCTAACAAAGCGAATATGAGAAAGTGCTGTTTCTTTATCTACAAAAGGCGACCATTGCAAAGGTGTAAATGCTTTTGGAATAAAAATACCAATGCTAACGGCAATTTGGATCCCTTTAGAGTGAGCTCGTCCAATTTGAACTAAGCGTTCTATGAGTTGACAGAATTCTTCCATATCGTCAAGATTTTCTGTCGGAAAACCAATCATTGTGTACAATTTAATCTTGTTAAATTTATTTGAAAAAGCGTATTCCGCCGCATTGTACATGTCTTCATTACTGATCGTTTTATTGATCATTTTTCTAATACGAGTAGAACCTGTTTCTGGAGCAAAGGTGGTGCTCCGCCCTCCTTTCAAGGCGGCTGCTTTACCAGCGAGACTTTGTCCAAAACTATTGACTCGAATGCTTGGAAGAGAAACATCAATATTTCCAAAGAATGGATCGTCGATAATAGAATCGGCTAGGGCTTCTACAGGCTTGTAATCGGCTGTTGATAAACTGAGTAAACCAAGTTCTCTTTCTCCAGTAGCACGTATCCCTTGTTTTGCAAGGTCTATCACATCATCAGGATGTAATTCTCGACAAGGGCGATACCATATTCCTGCTTGGCAAAAACGGCATCCTTGTGTACAACCACGCATGACTTCGATGCTAAAACGATTGTGTACAAGCTGCATGTTCCCGATTAAATTCTTAGTGGGATAATCGGCGGGGTTCATTTCTGGAATAAATAAACGGCGAACCCCTTTTGTAGAAGAATAAGATCCTGTCGCGGGTTCCGCTGGAATGGCTTGATTATATTTATTGAAAATGACTGGGCGAAGAGAGGGAACATAAACGCCATCTAGAGTGGATAAATTTTTAAGGATTTCTTGACGCGATTTTTTCGCTTGACGACCCTCTCCAATGGTTCGCATAACTTCAATAATAGAGCGTTCTCCATCACCAATAATAAACGCATCAAAGAAATCAGCAACGGGTTCTGGATTAGCCATCGCAGGTCCGCCACCAATGATAAACGGTTCTTTTTCGTCTCTTTCTTCTGTCCATGTGGAAATACGACTTAATTCTAAAATATAGGGGACATTAGTGAAATTAAGTTCTGTTTGTAAGGTAATTCCAATGACATCAAAATCGGAAACAGCTGTCCATGAGGCATGAGAGTAAAGAGGAATATCTAAGCGTTTCATCGCTTCGGCCATATCAAACCAAGGAGCGAAAGCGACTTCACAAAGAAGGTCTGGTTCTTTGTTTATTACATGGTATAAAATTCGCATGCCATTATTGGACATACCAATTTCGTATAGGTCAGGAAAAACAAATGCCATTTTGGCAAGCATTTCATCATGATTTTTTGTAATACTGTTGGCTTCTCCACCCATATATCGAGCTGGATTTTCAACGGACGGAAGAGCTAGGCCTAATTTTTCAAGAATTGTCATATAGAAATAAAGATAGAAATGAAAAAAAAGCTTTTTTATGAATTAAATGTTATAATATCTCTTTTTATCCTGTTTAAAAAAAGTAAATTAATTACCATGAATTGGATATTTTATTTTATTTGGGTCATTGCTTTTATTTTGGGAGTTATTGTTGCTTATTTTGTACCTGAATCTACTCTTCCAATAAATGCTAAATTTATTTTTGTTGGCTTTTGGGGGGCCGCTCTTGGAGCTGTTCTCGTCACTATCCTTTCAAAAAAAGAAACAAATCTTTCAGATCCTTTTAATTTTCCAAAACCAGAAACGGAATTAATTCCCATTGTACCTAGAGTAGAAGCCCCTCCAGTGATTGAATCCCCTATACAACAAAAAAAAACAGTTAACACTGTTATAGACTCATTGATATTTCCTACAGAAGCCTGGAATCATTTTTGCCGAAAAGTATTGAAAAATCGCCCTTTTTATGAAGCGATTGATAGTTTGGCTAGTTGTTTACCTCAGATGTTTCAAAATGCTTCTGGTATTTTGTACATGTATAGCGGTGAACAAACGGAGCTTCATAAGATTATTCGCTTTGGAAAAAATGTGATTGGAGATGATGTGATTACTCCTGCGGAGTGTGCTAGTTTTCATATAGGTGATATTGTGGTCACCGATTTTTCTAATGAATTATTATCTCCAGGTTGTACGCATTTACATCATCGTCCTAAAGGTTTTTCTTTTTGTGCTCCATTAGAGGCCGCTGAAGAACATTTTGGTATTTTAACTCTTCAAGTGGATGAAATACCTCAAGGAGAGACTCCAGAATTTTGGAAAGTAAAATTGAGCGTGGTGACTGCTACATTAGGTCTTTACGTCGCGAATCAAAATTTGAACTTGAAATTTCAAGAGCATAGTATTCGTGATACTTTGACGGGTGTTTTTAATCGCAGGTACATGGAAGAATCTCTACAACGAGAAGTGGCTTCAGCCAATAGACATCGCACTCCAATTGGTGTGATTATGATTTACCCAGATCAAGTGAAATCCATTTTAGAAGCTCGTGGTCGCCATGCTGTAGAACAGTTGTTATGGGAGTTAGGGCAACGTATTCCAAAGTATATTAGAACAGAAGATATTCCATGCCGTTACGAGGGCGAAACGTTCTGTATTATTTTACCTGGTGCAGATCTCTATATTAGTCAAGATCGAGCTGAAAAAATCAGACGAGAAATAGAAGGCCTTGAAATTTCTTATGGTAATATTCTCCTTTCAACCACATTAAGTATTGGTATAGCGACGATGCCTCAAAATGCAAATACAGCTCAGGGCTTAATCGGAGATAGTTTGACCGCTCTTCATACTGCGATTAAAGATGGTAAAAATAGAGTCGTTGTTGCCCCTATGGAATATCGTTAAAAAACTAATTATAAAAAAGCCCCACATTCATAGAGAAGTGGGGCTTGATGTTTTAAATGCTTGTATTAGCGAATGACGTCTCGGGCTTTCTTTGTCATTTCTATAAATTCAGAAACACTCATGGAACCTTTATCGCCTTCTTTTCTTTGACGAACAGAGATTTTCTTTTCAGAAACTTCTTTTTCGCCAACGACTAAAAGGAATGGAATTTTTTGAAGTTCACATTGTCTGATTTTATAGCCAAGCTTTTCATTGCTTTCGTCAATTTCGACGCGGACACCAGCGTTTACAAGATCGCGTTCTACTTGTTTTGCATAGTCCACGAACTTCTCAGAAATAGGAAGCACTCGTGCTTGCACGGGAGCTAACCATAAAGGGAAGTCTCCCATAAATTCTTCGATCAGAATACCAAGGAAACGTTCAATGGAACCAACGGCAGCACGATGTAACATTACTGGGATATGCTTTTGGTTGTCTTTACCGACATATTCGGCCCCTAAACGTTGTGGCAAATTAAAGTCGACTTGAATTGTACCACATTGCCAGTCACGACCAAGACAATCTTTTAATACAAATTCAAGCTTAGGACCATAAAAAGCACCTTCTCCAGGATTAAGCTGATAATCTAAATTTGCTAACTTAGTTGCATCTTCTAATGCTTGTTCCGCCTTATCCCAAAGATCGTCTGAACCAACACGTTTTTCTGGACGAGTAGAGAATTTGACTAGAATATCATTAAACCCAAATTCAGCATAAATATCTTTCACTAGTTTGCAGAAATCGGAGACTTCGGAAGCAATTTGTTCTTCAGTGCAGAAAATATGAGCATCATCTTGAACGAATCCGCGAACGCGCATAAGACCATGCATAGTGCCTGCAGGTTCATAACGGTGGCATTTTCCAAATTCAGCCATTCTTAAAGGAAGGTCTCTCCAAGATTTTAAGCCTTGATTAAAAATTTCAATATGACAAGGACAGTTCATTGGCTTAATCGCCATCTCACGATCATTAGCCATGGTCTTAAACATATTTTCGTTGTATTTATCGGCGTGCCCAGATTTAATCCAAAGAGACTTATCCACGATTTCTGGAGTAATCACCTCATCGTATCCGAGACGGTTTAATTTTTCGCGAATAAATTGCTTTAGGGCATTGACCATAATGGTTCCCTTAGGATGCCAAAATACCATGCCAGGAGAGTGGTCTTCAATATGGTATAAATCGAGTTCTTTACCGATTTTGCGGTGATCTCGTTTTTCTGCTTCTTCAAGAAAATGGAGATAAGTCTCAAGACCTTCTTTATCAGCAAAGCAGGTGCCATAGATTCGGGTTAATTGATCGCTTGCTTGATCTCCATGCCAGTAAGCGCCTGCAAGAGAAAGAAGCTTAAACGCTTTGATTTTTCCAGTATTAGGAATATGTGGGCCAGCACAAAGATCTTCCCAGTTTTCGTTTTGTTTTCCAGTAACGTAGAAACTTAAAGTCCCGTCGCTATCTTCGCGCTGGAGAGCTCTTTCTGCGTTATCTAATTTGTATTTGTCTTTTTGAACGCGAGCAAGGCCTTCTTCTTTATTTAGCTCTAGACGAATAAAAGGTCTGTCTTCTTTGATGATTTCTTTCATGCGCTTTTCGATTTTAGCTAAGTCATCAAAAACGAGAGGGGTAGGAGTCATCAAATCGTAGTAAAAGCCTTTGTCAATTGCAGGGCCATAAGCTAATTGAGTTCCTGGAAAAAGGTCGCATACGGCTTCGGCAAGCACATGAGCACAAGAGTGCCTGAGAACAAATAAAGCATCTGCATCTTCATTACTTGGAGTAATAATTTTAAATGTGCCGCTTTCTTTAAGAGGACGGTTTAAGTCTAAAATCTTGTCATTTAATTTGATGGCAAGAGCTTTTCTAGCTAAACCTTCAGCGATGCTTTTTGCGATTTCTAGGCCAGTGGTTCCTGATGCTACGGAACGTACGGAGCCATCAGGGAGAGTGAGTTCGATTTGATTCATGATATTATATCCTTTATTTCCCTGGAAATACGACATCCAGCGGTAAAGGCGAATTTAGGAATAAAAACGTTTTTTATCATTTGTTTTTTTAAGAAAACACCCTAGGGCTTATTGATTTTTTAAGAAAAATCATTGAATGAGTTTATTAGTAACCTGAAAAATGATGATTTTGTTGCTTTGAAGGCTTCAAAAAGAGGGAGCAAAACCACAGCTTGTATTTTCTGATGGAATCCATTTTAAACGTTCTTTTTCTATTAAATGTTGTTAATTTTTGAACTATGAACACAATAAATCCAAATAAAGCTTCGTTTGCCGTGGTCTTACCCGCAGGTGGTTTAGGCAAACGCATGGGATCTTCTATTCCTAAACAATTACTTTCCTTGCGTGGAAAACCTGTTTATTTTCACAGTCTAGAGACTTTTTTATCGATGGATGAAATAGCTGAAGTGATTCTTGTGGTTCCTAAAGATTGGAAGAGTCATTTTGAACAAGAACTTTTAGATGGAAATGCGCTTTCAAAAGAATATCAGGAAAAATTAAAAATTGTCGAAGGTGGAAAAGAACGTTGGGAATCAGTTAAACAAGGCGTTTTAGCTATTTCAAAATCCTCTCATGTGTTAGTGCATGATGTGGCAAGGCCTTTTATTTCTAAAGACATTATTCGTGAGTCTTGTCTTGCGTTAGAAACTAAAGGGGCTTGTATTGTTGCTCGCCCAGTGAATGATACCGTAAAAGTGGTTCAAGATGGTGTAATTCAAAATACTTTAGATCGCACTACGGTATGGCTTGCTCAAACTCCTCAAAGTTGTTCTGTAGAGTTATTAAAATCACTATATAAAAAAATAGAACAAAATCCTTTAGACTTTGTTCCAACAGATGAATCCTCAATATTAGAATATTTTAATATACCTGTTTATGTAATTAGAGGGGATGCATTAAATGATAAAATAACCACTCCCGAAGATTGGGAGCGGTTTAGTAGCAATTCTTTTTATAAGAACCAATAAGTAGCACCTAGCTGAAACATCATTGTTTTATTGTCTCTATCAATGCTTGGAAGTTCTACTCCAAATATATTGTTAAGATTATCTTCATATGTATTGGTTAGGCCAAGAATAAAACGAAAGTTAACGTCTAAACCAGTTCCTATATCTAGCTTTTTACCTACACCAAATACCAGTCCAAATTCAAATACACTCGATTCATCAATGTCTTCTTCTTGTGTAAAAGTTAAAGAACTAGATGATTTCATCTCAGAAAAATAAGAGGCAGATAAATTAAAGGATAACAGTGGCCCTATTTCAAAGAATACGGGTTGAATCACTTGTAAGCGAGCTAGAATTGGAATATCAAGATTCAAAAAAGTAACGGCAAAGTCAGATGAAGAAGAACCTAGGATGACATTAATTTCATGAGAAAAGAAGTGCTTACGAAAGGCAAAAGTGAGTTCTGGATTAATTTGGATCATGGGATTGATTTCATAAAGAACAGAACCTCCCACGTTAAAGCCAAATCCGTAAGCGCCATCGCGGGAATTTTCTCCCCAAATAAGATTAAAATTACCACTCGCTCGACCGCCGATCGAAAGGTTTTCTATTGAAAAAGCGGAACTTGCTATACAAGCGATGAGTAAGACTAATTTGGATAGTTTTTTCATGTTTCTCTCCGAAATGAAATAGTTAACCTAAATATATTTCTTTTATCTAAAAATTATCATACTAATATAGGGTGCTTTTGAATGAGTATTACATTCTTGCGTAATTTAAGAAAAAATGAAGCTTGTTTTTACAATAATTTATTACTAGATTAGCCAAAGCTAACAAATGGAAGGCGTTATGAACTCAATAAAACTCACGAAAAGTTTAGAAGATTATTTAGAAATGGTTCTTATACTTCGTAAAACCTTAGGGAAAGTCCGTGTGAAGGACTTAGCTTCAGCTCTTTCAGTGAAAATGCCTTCTGTGGCAAAAGCGGTTAATCTATTAAAACAGCAGAAATTGGTAAACCAAGAGTCTTATGGTGACATTGAGTTGACTACGCTCGGAGAAACTACGGCGAAAAAAATTCTTAGTCGTCATTTATTGCTCAAAAATTTTTTAATGAATATAGGCGTTACTGAGGAAGTGGCAAATGAAGAGGCCTGTTTGATGGAACATATTTTATCGCCAGAAACTTTGGATTGTATTGAAACTTTTAATAAGAAGTTTGAAAAATAGTATGAAGGAAGTAGAGAATAACATAATCACACTTGCTGACATGAAGCCAGGAGATCAAGCTGAAATCATCGGCTATCAGGGCGGTGATCAGCGTTATAAATCAAAACTACTCGCTATGGGTCTT
>Ga0116183_1002805_pt1 | contig 18339 bp, 13 predicted proteins | sample AD_UKC078_MetaG_FD_89753 | JGI IMG/M metagenome (GOLD analysis project Ga0116183, IMG submission 89753) | Active sludge microbial communities of municipal wastewater-treating anaerobic digesters from USA - AD_UKC078_MetaG | ecosystem: Engineered > Bioreactor > Anaerobic > Digestate | place: USA... | reverse complement strand
TCTTCGAACCAGAACCATGGCGTTTCCCATGGGACCTTGCGTGAGAACGGCGAACGTGGGACTTCGTGCATGCGTTTTGATTTCCACCACTCGCTGTTCTGCTTGTCGAACTTGATAAATCTCTCTGGGCTGCGTGGTGCGTACGCCAACCCAATACACCGTGCTTGGCGGACCGGATGCGCTCCCCGAAAATAGCAGAGATATGCCATCGGGCGCGTAGGCGGCTTGGTCGATACGAATGGCTCCCGCTGCATCGAATCGAAGGTGTTGCTGTCCCCGGGCATCCACCTCGATGATTGTTGCCTGGTTCGTTGCCGGCTCATCGAGCAGTAAAAAACGCTGCCCGTAATGGTCCATCCCGCAAAAACGTTGCGTGGGTTCGAGGGGAATGTGGCGCCTGGCCGAGCTGCAAAACTCGCCTATCAGCAATCGATCGTGGGACAAGGCAACGAATTGGTTGCGAGCGATATCCGAGCGAAGTGCAGGGGTGCCGTCGAATCCGCAAGGCAGCACCGTGGACTGCTCCCGGTCGAAAAGGCTGAAAGACCAGTTTTCCGTATGGGATGCGCCAAGAAGGATTTGCCGGGAGGTGAGACCGAAGTCGACGAAGGCTACCTCGTGGGCGTGGACAATGCGTTGGGGAGGAAGGCGAAGGTCTTTCCATCCCGATACATACGCGCTCCATGCGCCATGACGATTGGAAAGGAATGCGATCGAACGCAGGTCCGGGGACCATCGAGCGGCGCGATTCGAGTAGGCCCGAAGAACGTCTTGTGCATCGAGGCGAAGGGCCTCGAATCGTTGTGCGAGGGGAGGTGGGTCGACAGAAGGGTCATCGATGAGATGTGCGGGGTTGTGGCTTGGTGATGGTGGTGGAACGAGCGGGGGTGAAGGGGTTGTCGACGCAGAGCCGTGGGGATGCACGGCGCAGAAGGCGGGAAAGTGGCAGGAAGGAAGTGCCGCGAAGAGGACGCTCGGGATCTGTAAAAACAATAATAATAATCGTATGTTACCTTGATCTCGGGGCGTTGGAACAAAGCGCGTTGGCTCCACGGCATCGGCGTATCATAAATCAGCATGGCCTGAGCCACGAATGTGCAGGGATAGCGGGCCAAGTCTGGTCACCCGCGGCCATTGTTGCTAACACGTCGCGGTCCGTGCCGACGGCGTTGCTGGTGTGGCAAAGCCGGGTCTTGACCATCGAGCGAATAAGATGACCGACAAACACGACGACGTGATTGAGGAAGACCGAACGCAAGAGCGAGAAAAGGAACCTTCGAAGGCGGAGGAACCGGATGGGGGCGTGAGCGAATCCGAGGCTACCGAAGGCGAATCGAGCGTGGCTGCGAAACGAGGCGAGCAGGGCTCGGATGGTGGTGCTGCGGCCAAGTCCTCGAAGCCGTCCCACAAGCGTCCCACTCGTTGGCTTCGAGGAGGCGTGCCTGTTGGATTGGGCGGTTTCCTTGCGTTTTGCATTATGGCCCTCGAAGGGCAGTACCGGTGGGGTGTGCCGGTAGGAGTGGTTGCGATTGCGGCGTTTTCATGGGGGCTTCTCGACCTGCTGGGCACATTTGACGATGATGACGAGACGGTGGCCCACCGTTTTCGGTTGGCGCAGGTTGGACCCACGATCGCGGCGATGGCGGGGACGCTATTGTTGACCCTGTCGTTGACGGGGCTTGCGGTTGCGGGACGGATGCCGATCTGGGCGAGTGCTTTATCTATTCCGGCTTCGTTTTTGGGCCTCGTGGTATCGGTTTATCGATTCGGTGAAAAAATTGGCGCCTGGGCAACGGATGAGACTGGCCGTCCGCGCTCTCTACTGCATCGACATGGGTTTTGGGTCGTCGTGACCGGAACGGTTTTGTTTTTGCCCATGTTGGGAAGCTATTCGCTGAGTGACCCGTGGGAAACCCATTACGGGGAGGTGGCCCGAGAGATCCTGGCGCGCAATGATTGGATTTCGACTTGGTGGGCGCAGGACGGTTGGTTTTGGTCCAAACCGGTGCTGAATTTTTGGACGGAAGCGCTATCGATGTCGCTATTTGGCGCGGGCTATCAGCCGGACCAGATGTTGGCTTCTTTTGCGGATGGGCGATCGCCGTGGCCGGAGTGGGCCATTCGCATGCCCGTATTCATCTTTACGATCGTTGCGCTCTATTTCATCTACAAGGCGGTGGCCAACGTCTTCGGGCGAAGGGCTGGACTGCTCGGGGCTCTGGTTCTTTCGACGATGCCTTATTGGTATCTCATCGCGCATCAGACGATGACGGATTTGCCTTTCGTGGCGTCGATGACGACATCGATGGCATTTTTGCTGCTTGGTTTGCACACCGATCCGAATCGCACGGTACGAACCTACGAACTCGATCTGGGTGTGACGCGTTTTCGTTTGTCTGGGTATCACCTGGTGTTGGGAGTCATTGTGATGACGGTGGCGCCCCAGGTGTTTTACCTATTGTCGCGCAATGTCGAACTGTTGCTGGGTGGGCCTTGGGGATTTCGGCCGCACGCGGACGTATTTTTTTCGGGGTCCGCGGGCAATTGTGGGCTTCCGGGCAATCAGGATTGTACGCAGACCTTTCCGGTCAACAAGGATATGCAGCCCGCGGTGCAAGCGCTGATCTGGGCTGTTGCGACGGGATTGTTGCTTTGGTTGAATCATAAGGAGCGAAGGCTCAGTCGGCTGTTTTTCTTGGCGGGATGGTTTTTTGCAGCGGTGTCGACCATGGGAAAGGGGCCGGCCGGTTTTGCGCTGCCGGCGCTTTGCGCGGGCGCGTATATCTTTGCCACGGGCAAGTGGAAAAAACTGCTCGACCTCGAATTCATCAGTGGACTGCTCATCATCCTTGCGGTGGCTGTCCCCTGGTACACGGCGATGTTCATGCGGCATGGGCAAGCGTTTACTGACCGCTTGCTCTTCCACGATATGTGGAAGCGAGCCATCGTGCATGTCCACGATACCAACGCGGGCGTCGACGTTTCGTTTCGCTATTTCGTGTGGCAGCTCGGCTATGGGCTTTTCCCCTGGACAGGTCTCGTTCCCGTGGGACTCGTTTGGTGGTTGCGACGACGAGAGGATGCGGCTGGTTCGGGACGAGGCGACGTGTCGGTATTTCTTGCCATGTGGTTCGTGTTCGCTTTTGCCTTGTTTACGGCCATGCTGACGAAGTTTCATCACTACATTTTCCCGGCGGTCCCCCCGGCGGCCATGTTGACGGGAATTGTCCTTGACCGGATGATGGGTGATGAAAAGTTGATAAGAGATAAGGGAATACTAGGATATTTCATCTTGTTGGGAGGAGGGGTCCTAGTATCCATATATGGACTGTTTCGATGTTTTCCGGGAATGCTCATGGGATTCAAACCGGAAGGGGCAGACCCTCGGCCTGGTTCGATCGCTCTTGGATTGCCTCTGTTGATCGTCGGAATCGCCCTGCTTGTCGTGGGCATCAAGCGCTTCGGTGCATGCGGCGAATCCACGAAATCGGAGCCGTCCCACGGCCCGTTCGAAAACACCATCCTGGGAGCCACGGGCATCGCCGCGGCTCTCGTTGTCGGCCTGGTCGGTTTCGACCTGGCTAGCCAAGCTGGCTCGAGCAATCCAGGACAGGCGAATCTGATGTACTTGTTCACGTACAACTACAAGCGTACCTGGCCGGATTCCCTCGAGTTTTCAGGCATGATCACCGCGTTCGCCATCGCCGCGGCCGTGCTCATGCTCTTGCTCGTGTATCAACGAATCAGAGCACATATCGTGGTGATAGCCACCATGCTCAGCATCGCCTGGGCTGCCTGGGGGCTGAACATCTACCTCGTGAAAACATCCCCCCATTGGGGACAACGGGAGATCATTGCCGCGTACTTCTCGCATCGCGCCAGCCCCGAAGAGCAAATCGTTGCCTTCCAAATGAATTGGAAAGGCGAGAATTTTTACACGAGCAACCGCATTCCAGCCTTCGTCTCCAGCGGCCAGAAGTTCAAAGACTGGATCAAAAAAGAAAAAGAACGCGGCGTGTCCACCATGTTCTTCGTAACCGAACATGGCAGGGCCCGAAGTCTCGAAAGCGAATTGGGGGAAGGGGTGGCCTCTTTCGAGAAAATCACCGATAAACGACTCAACAATAAGTTCGCGATTTTCAAAGTTAAATTTGGAAATCGACCGTCGCAACCCGCCCCGGAGAACACGGAGACGACGGAAGAAGACGACGGATAAACGGGGGGGTGGCCGGTCTTCGACGGTGAAATCACCCGCCTCGGCGTGTTCGACTTGCACGGTGGGCGGAATCAAAACACAGTAGGAGCCATCCTGACGGAACCGCGGTTCGACCATCGTGGGCCGCTGCCGTTCACCGAACAGCCCTCTTGCCGGTGGAGTCGTACATGCCACAGCGACCAATTGTAAGGTTTCTCGTACTGATTGGTGTCACATCGATTGGGTGCAATGACTTGCCGAAAGAGGCGGAAGGCGTCGGGACTCGTTCGATGCCGGTGGTGGGAGGCGTGCCTGCGGAGGTCGGTGATTACCCTTCCACGGTTTCGTTGATGATGAAGCAGGGGGGCAAGTGGGAGTCGGGATGTACGGGTACTTTGGTCGCACCTACCGTGGTGATTACGGCGGCTCATTGTCTCGAAGATTGGTGGGGCACACCGCTTTCGATCAATGAGATTCGCATCGTGTACGGTTATACCAATCCCCAGACCGCGCCATCTTCCGAACTGCGCACCCTCGCATCGCTGCATCCGCATCCGAATTATGCGCCCAATGCTTCGACCGACTCTGATGGGCTCGGCAAGACGAACGACATTGGCGTGGTGGTGTTGAACGAACCGATCGCCAATGGGGTGACGACGCCGATTTTACCTGAAAATATGGTCGATTCCGTGCTGGTACCGGGGTCGCAGGTTCATGTGGTCGGCTATGGGATCAACAATATCAACACGTGGGCATCGGGCATCTTGTACAAGGCCATCACGCCCTATATTCGACATATTTCATGGGAGATGCTGGCGGGAAGCCCTGGCAATCCCGATAGCTGCAATGGCGATAGTGGTGGTCCGGCGTATATGGAGGTGGGCGGCGCCTTGTACCTTGTGGGAGTCACCTCCCGCGCCTGGAAAAAGTCGCAAAAAATGTGCGGTGATGGGGGTATTTATACCATCGCTTCCGCTCATTTGACATGGCTCGAGGGGGTCGTGGGTAACTTGGATGCCGGGGTATCCGACATCACCCTGGATGTTTCGCACCTGGATGCCAGCGAATCGTGCTTGCCCCTGACGTCTCGCTGTCATCCCATGACCAACGAGGGATGTGATTCGTCGGCCGGAGAAGCATGCAAAGTCACGAACGGGGCGATGACGTGTCAGAAAGCCTCCAACGACGTGCAAGAGGGCGGTTTATGCGATCAGACCTCTCGATTCTGTGCCGTGGGATTGCATTGTGGTTCGACGTTTCGCTGTCAGCGGGTTTGTTGCTCGGATGCGGATTGTCCGCAGGGAGGCCCTTGCTTGCCGATTTCTGGCACGATTGGCTCGCTGGGGACATGCGAATGGGTCAAGCAGGATGCTTCCCCGGATGTCGAGACTGATTCCACGACGGAAGCGGCGGCGGATGCGATGGGAGGAGCGGGGGGGGCTGCGGGCCAAGGCGGTATGGCGGGACAAGGTGGCGTGGCAGGACAAGGTGGCATGGCGGCAAACGGGGGAGCCGCGGGTTCCGGGCAAGCAGCAGGCCATGCGGGCGATGGCAATGAATCCCGGCCCCCTAAGCCCTCAGCGGAAGAAGACGATGAAGGATGCGGTTGCCGCACGGCGGGCTCTCGTTCGGTCGGTACGCCCGCGTGGCTCGCTGCCCTCGGTTTGGGGCTGCTGCTACGACGTCGTCAGAAAACTCTCTAATCTTTCCTTGGGAACTACGTCTGTGCGTCGGGCCACGGCTCGTGCTATGGCGGAAGGGTGCAAGACCCGTATGAAGTGCTTGGTGTGCCGCGAGATGCGACCGCCGACGAGATCAAAGCCGCCTTTCGCAAATTAGCCGCGAAGCATCATCCGGATCGCAATGCGGGTGATGTTTCCGCCAACGAACGGTTCAAAGAGATCAACGCGGCGTATCAACTGCTATCGGATCCGAAAAAACGTATGATGTTCGACCGGTTCGGCGCCGCCGGAGCCAACGCATCGGGCGCGAATCCCTTCGCGGGGGGAATGCCATTCGACTTCGATTTATCGGGCGTGAGTCTTGACGGTATCTTCGGCGATCTTCTTGGAGCTTTCGGTTTTGGCGGAAAAGGGGATCGAGGGGACGTCAAAAAAGAGGTCACCATCGATTTTGCCGAAGCGGCTTTCGGATGTGAAAAAGAGGTCACGTACGAGCGAGCGGAATTGTGCGAACGTTGCCACGGTTCTGGGGCGGCCAGTGGAGCGGATACCCGAACCTGTTCCGCATGCAATGGCCGTGGCCGTATTCGCTTTCAACAGCCTTTCCTTCCCATGGCGGCCGAGCGCGTTTGCTCACGGTGTCATGGGACCGGACGAGAAGTGCTCGTGCCTTGCGTCGAATGCCGTGGCGAAGGCATGGTGCGCAAAAAAAAGACGATGCTTGTGCAGATCTCGCCGGGAATCGAGCACAATGCCTCCCAAGTCGTCGCCCGAGCGGGCAGCATTCCTCACCCAAACAAGGGGCCGGGGGACTTGGAACTCACCATCAAAGTTCGGCCTCATGAGTTATTTCGTCGTGAGGGCGACGATGTGGTGTGTTCCGTGCCCATCTCCTTTCCCCAGGCTACCCTTGGAGCCGAAATTGAAATTCCCACGCTTGCGGGCAAGGGAAAGCTCCGGGTTCCTTCCGGAACGCAATCGGGGACGGTTCTTCGCCTCCGCGGCATGGGGATTCCCCGTCGAGTCATTGGTGGAAGAGGGGATCAACTCGTGGAAGTCTCCGTGGAGGTACCGGTCAACCTATCGGACCGTGCCAAAACGCTCATCCAGGAATTGGGAGACGAAATTGGAGCCGAGGTGCAGCCTCAGCGCCGCACTTTCATGGAAAAGCTGCGAGATCTATTCGGCTGAAAGCAAGCAGCGGGCCGTAGGATGCAATGAATGAGCAGGTGGGCAAGTACGTCTTTTTGGGTATGTGGATCGTTTCCTTGAGCCCTCGAGGGACAGCATGATGAAACAAGCCAAAGTGATTGCAACCGTGGTGCTGGTCGCGCTTGCCGTGGGATGTCGAACCGAGTCTCGTCCTCAGGTTGCGGGAACGCAGCCCGGCTATGGTCAGCCGGGCTATGGTCAGCCGGGTTATGGGCAACCGGGCTATGGTCAGCCGGGCTATGGTCAACCGGGTTATGGTCAACCGGGCTATGGTCAACCGGGCCAGCCGGGTTATGGTCAACCGGGGGCACCTCCCGCAACCACTCCACCTGCGACCTCTCCACCCACGGGATCGTTGCCCGCGCCGCCGATTGGTTCTTTCGATGCTTCGGGGACGATGACGGCGTCATTCATACGGCAAGAGGCGAAAACGGTACTTGATGCGTTGGTGGCGGCGTTGCCCAATGACGCCCGGGGGCGTGTGATAGGGATTCCTCTTGCAGTGATTGAGGATCCTGGGGAAGTCAATGCGTTTGCGGGTTGTGACAAGACGGGTCGGGCATTCATGGGGATTACGGCACCGTTGCTGACGTTACAAGCGGCTTCCTCTGAGGCCAAAGCGTATGACGAGTTGAATGGCACGCGATATCACGATGATTATGTGAATTCGGTGGCCAATTCCGTGCGGGGAGGCAGGGCGGTGCAGGGGCTGTCGCCGGGGCAACTTCCGGTGCCCAACGCTCTTGATCCGCGAAAGTTGGCGCGACAGAAGTTTTTGTTCGACGAGCAGCTCGCGTTTGTGCTGGGCCATGAGCTGGCGCATCATTATCGCGGGCATACGGGCTGTGCCAACGGTGGGGCCAGTACCGGGGTTAGTGCGGAGGATATTGGTCGTTTGCTGTCCAATACCGTGCCGATTTTCAACCAACCCCTCGAAGTGGAAGCGGATGTTCATGGTGTTCGGAACACGCTCGACGCTGGGGTGCGTCAGCAAGGGGCGCCTTGGACGGAAGAGGGCGCCATGTTGACGCTCGACTTTTTCAATCGTCTATCGCAATTCGGACCGGAGGTGCTGTTGTTGGGATTTCTTCAAACCCACCCTCATCCGACGTTTCGAATACCGATCGTTCAGTCTACGGCGCAGCAGTGGCGTCAGAGTGGTGGACAGAGTCAGCCTGGGGGGACCAATCCTTTCCCCTTCCCCTTGCCTTTTCCCATTCCCGGCCTTGGTAATTGAAGTGGGATTGGGGTAGAGCCCCGGACCGGTCGTTTCGTCTTCTTCCTTGATGGCTCGAATCGGAGTCGGTGCCCGAACTGGAAAAGGGTAGCGCTGAAGCCGCGAGGCGTAGCGGTTGACTGTGGAACCCCAAAGGTGGTTCGTGGCTAGGAACGAGGGAGCCCCATTATCGAAACGTGAGGGCTATGGGTATTTCGTGCAGCAAGTAGCCTGGTGTTCGATGGGGATGATGAATCGACAGGGGACCCTTTCGATTTGCATAACGCGGCAAATTTAAAGGGAATTTTGGTGATCCGTGGTCTGAGATTTCGGTAGGACATACAAGGGAAGCTGATCGTTTCCTCGGACTTTTCGCAGGAGCCGTCGGGAGGTCATCAGTTCCCGCAGGTGGTCGAAAAGGGGAGCAAGTCCAATATCCAGGGCTATGGCGAGGTCGTTGGCGGTCAGGCCGCCCTTATGTTTCGCGAGGGTATCGAGGATTCGTTTTCCCAGCGGGGATAGGGGCTGCGCGTTTTCGGCCTTGGTTGGCTCAGGAACGAAATTCGTGACACGATCCACGAAAACGTCGATGGCTTGCTGAATCGTTTTACGCAGCAAAAGAGAGTCGAGCATTGTTGTTCCCCTAAACGCCATCAATGCCTTTGGCAATGGGTATTCGCATATCCCATGGGTTGGATAGCAGAAGATTCGCTGATTTTTTCCCAACCGAGTATCCTTCTTTGAGGCCTTCGTCATGGTTTCCACCGCCCACGTCGAGTTTTTTACGCCTACCGAGCCCGAGAACCACAAACATAAGTGGGTTCCCCCGGAGCATCTTCTCAATCGTGAAGTGTCCTGGCTTCACTTCAATCGTCGAGTTCTTTCGCTTGCGGAGGACGAGACCCTTCCGCTGCTCGAGCGCTTCAAGTTCTTGTCCATCGTGGGGTCGAACATGGACGAGTTTTTCATGAAGCGAATCGGTGGGCTCAAACGCTGGGTTCGCCTTGGTACGGAAACGCTGTCGCCCGACGGGCTGAGCCCAAAACAGCAACTAACCATGTGTCGACCGATCATTCGGGAGATCGTGGCGAGGCAGGAGGCGTGTTACCAACAGCAGTTGCTTCCATTATTGAGCGAGGAGGGCATTCAGATTCTCGCGTGGGAGGACCTAGACGAAGGCGATCAGGCCTGGTGTCGTCAGTACTTCATCGAAAGCGTGTACCCGGTGCTTACGCCGCTGGCGGTGGATGCGAGCCATCCGTTTCCTTTCATTTCGAACCTTAGCTTGTCGCTTGGGATTCAGCTCACGGGTTTGCATGACATGCCCAAGCGATTCGTTCGGATCAAGGTGCCCAAAAATCGTCCGCGGTGGGTCACGCTCCCGGACAGTGCGCGCATGCTTCCCCTCGAGCAGATGATAGCGGCGTGTCTGGACTACATGATGCCTGGGGAAGCGTTTGCATCGATCCACATGTTTCGCGTGACCCGAAGCATCGTGGTGGATACGGGCGATTATCAGGATGATTTGTATCAGGACATGGAGGAGCGTCCGGGGCAGCTTCGGCGAGAGGTAGCGGACCAGCTCAGGGAACGCCGATTTGCTCCGGCGGTTCGTCTCGAGGTGGATGCAGCCATGCCCGAAGAATTGCGTCATTGGCTGATGCGTCAGCTCGATCTCGGTCCCGACGATCTCTATGAACGGCATTCACCCATCGGGTTGTGCGATTTGATTTCGATGGGCAACATCGATCGCCCGGACTTGAAGTATCGGTCGTTCCGGCCTCGCACGCATCCTCGATTGTCCGTGCTTAGGAAAGCGCCATCGGAAGAGCCGGGCACCAATATTTTCGCGATCATTCGCGACAACGACCTGTTGGTTCATCATCCGTTTCATGACTTCGACATGTCGGTGCTTCACTTCGTACGTGCAGCAGCGGAAGATCCCAAGGTGCTTGCGATCAAGCAGACGTTGTATCGTACGACGAGTGATAGTCCGATTGTTCATGCGTTGGTTCGAGCGGCGGAGCAAGGCAAGCAGGTGGCGGTGTTGGTAGAGCTACAGGCTCGTTTTGATGAGCATCGCAACTTGCAGTGGGCGCAGGTTCTCGAGTCTGCCGGGGCTCATGTGAGTTATGGCGTGGAGGACTTGAAGACCCACGCCAAGCTCGTGCTCGTGGTACGCGAAGAGGGGCAGGGGTTGAAGCGCTACGTTCATATCGGCACGGGCAACTACCATAGTGAAACCGCTCGAATGTATACGGATATCGGTTTATTTACCGCCGATCGGGTCTTGTGTGACGATGTCTCTCATTTGTTCAACACGTTGACGGGATACAGCCGCTTCGATCAGTATCGCAAGCTGTTGGTGGCGCCCAAGACCATGCGTCGGCGTTTCCTCGAACTCATCCATCGTGAGATCGATTTCGCTCGCGCGGGCCGACCAGCGCGAATTCGCGCGAAAATGAACCAACTCGAAGACCCGAAGATCATTGGCCGTCTGTACGAAGCGAGCCAGGCGGGGGTCGACATCGACATCATCGTCCGTGGTTTTTGCACGCTTCGTCCAGGTGTTCCCGGGCTTAGTGAGCGAATCCGTGTCCTGAGCGTGCTCGGCCGTTTTCTAGAGCATCATCGCATCTTCATCTTTCACAACGACGGAAACCCCGAGTATTTCATTGGAAGCGCAGATTGGATGACGCGCAATCTCCGTCGTCGTGTGGAGGCGGTGGCGCAAGTGGAGAACGAAGGTTGTAAGCGAGAACTCGAGCGCATCATGTGTACGTATTGGGAGACGGATTGCAACGCGTGGGAGATGGCTTCCGATGGCAGCTATCAGCGTCGTGCGCAGGGCAGCGGCCCTTGTCGGTCCGCGCAGGATTTGCTGATGGAAATCGAGACGCACGATGAGTAAGGAGGCTGTTTTCTGACCCCGTGCAGACGCTACGACGCCGAATCAATCGTGGGTTTTTTGCTTTCTGTCTCGTTCCTTTGCTAATCCAGATCCATTCATGGTGGTTTCATCGTTATTACGGGACGAGGTAGAGAGCTTTTTGGTTCATCTCGACAAGGAGCGTCGCTGTTCACCGCATACGGTGTCCGCGTATCGACGGGACCTTCGGCAATTCATTGAATTTGCAGAGCACAAGTTGGAAAGCGATGCGGTTCGGCTGTCGGATGTGACGGTATATCTGCTTCGCGCGTGGCTTGGGGACTTGGCGAGAACGCGTTCGGCGGCGACCGTAGCGCGAAAAATTGCCGCTATTCAAACGTTTTATCGAACGTTGATGCGTCGTCGCATCATCATGGATAATCCCGCGGCCAGCTTGTCGACGCCCAAGCTTCGGCGTCCTTTGCCAACCTTATGTGATGTGGATGCGGCACGAGAGATCGTGCAGATGCCCGACGGCTCGACGGCGTCGTTGGCTCGTGATCGGGCGATGTTGGAAGTGTTGTATGGGTCGGGACTGCGGGTGTCTGAACTCGTGGGATTGGACATCCACGACATGGACTTGGAATCGGCTACGGCGCGGGTGTTGGGCAAGGGGTCGAAGGAGCGGATCGTGCCTTTGGGCGAACCGTGTGTTCGGGCGCTACGCACGTACTTGACGGTGCGAGGGGAACTTCGGCATCCGACCTTGGGACAAGACGACAAAGCGCTGTTTTTGTCGAAGAGGGGAAAGAGAATGGGGGTGCGTCGGGTACAAACATTGGTGCATCAATACGGCGCATTGGGTGCGGGAAGGGCGGACATGCATCCGCATGCGCTTCGGCATACCTGTGCCACACACATGCTGGGCGGGGGAGCTGATCTTCGAGCCATTCAGGAGTTGTTGGGACACAGCAGTTTGTCTACGACGCAGCGTTATACGCACGTGTCCATCGAACATCTGATGGCTGTGTATGATCGAGCGCACCCCCACGCGCGGAACAAGGAAAAGTCCGGGAGAACCAAGTCGTGAGCGAAAGCGGTTCCATTGACGAGAAAACAGAGCCAACTCGTATTCATCGTGACCAGCCGAAGGAGTCTCGATGGGGCGCGTGGTGGGCGCGTCTGTCGCGAGGGTGGATGGGTGGTGCGCTAGCGGGGGCGGCTGCGGTGTCGTTGGACACGATGTGGGTTTGGTCTTCCGCGACCGAAGATCATGAGTCGGGGTGGCTATCGTTGTTTCTGGCGGATTGGGGGGTGGTTGCGCCAGCGCTGGTGGTGACCTCTTTGGCGTTTTCGTTGTTATCGATTCTGACTCATCCGTCTCAACCGCTCGCATTTGGGGAGGCCGTGCGTTGGCTTGGAAGCGATGGAACGCGTGAGCAAGTCAACCGGGCGGTTCTATTGCCCATGGGCATGGTAGGGCTATGGGCCTGGGTGGTTGGAACAGCCCATATTTCTCGCTATTTGCTCAATACGCTCACGGACGCAAGGGCGGCGGGGCTTGCCATGGGCGCCGTGGGCATCATGGGGGCCATGCTTGTCGTTGTCGTAGCTTATGCGGTTTTCACCGGAATACGGGCCGCGCTATCGTCACGCCGACGTGAGGTACGGGCTCGTTTCAAAGCGTGGTGGACGGGAGCGTTGGCGTTTGTCTTGGTCGTTGCGATGGCGGTGTGGGGAATCAAGGCGGGAACGGTGGGAGGAGAAGGGGGAGTATTGGGGTTCATGGGTGTATTTCGGCGTCTCGAATTGGATTTGCGAGCGCCGTTGCTTTTGCTGGCCGTGGGATTGGGAGCATTTCTGGCCCCAAGCGTGTTGCGCCGTGTGTGGGCACCCTTGGCCTTTGCGGTTGGTTTGGCTCCTTTGGGCTGGACGGTTCATGCGGCGACTGCCTTGGATGATCCACAACTCGCGGTTCAACTCGAACGGTATTCTCCGTTGTCTCAGCCTTCTTTGCGCGTTCTTCGTCGATTGACGGATCGGGATGGGGATGGGGCGGCTGCTTATTTTGGAGGTGGGGATTGTGATGACCGCAACCCGGAGATTCATCCTCTTGCCGTGGACATACCGGGTGATGGAATCGATCAGGACTGTTCCGGTTCGGATGCACCGATTCCGGAAGTGGTGAAGCCCATGCCGAGCGACACGAAGGTGGAGGAACAGGCTGCTCGTTTGTTGCCGAAAGACCTGAACGTGTTGCTCATTTCGGTCGACACGTTGCGATGGGACATGGGGTTCATGGGTTATGGGCGGAACATCACTCCTGCCATCGATGCGTTAGCGAAAAAAGCGGTGGTCTTCGAAAAGACGTATGCGATGTCATCGTACACGGGCAAGGCCATTGGTCCGATGATGAGTGGCAAGTACCCTTCCGAAACCCACATGGGGTGGAAGCACTACAACACCTATCCGGAAACGGATATCATGGTGCAGGAGCGTCTGAGGGATGCGGGGATCTGGACCATGGCGATTCACTGCCATTGGTACTTCAAGAAAGAAACGGGGCTTGGGCGAGGCATGGATGTGTTTGACCTGTCCGCGCTTCCGACCCAGGGCATCGATGCCACGACCGATACGAGCTATTCAGCCGATCGTCTATCGGATGCGGCCATCAAGGTTTTGTCGGACTCGGCCAACACATCGAAACCTTTTTATGCGTGGGTGCATTATTTCGATCCCCATGCGGAATACTTGATCCACAAGGGAACGGAGGAATTCGGGAGAAAGCCCAGGGATTTATATGATCACGAGGTGCGGTGGACGGACGATCAGATCAAGCGGCTCTTGGATTTTGTGGCTGAGCAGCCGTGGGGAGAAAAGACGGCGATTGTGGTTACGTCGGATCATGGGGAAGCATTCGGTGAGCACGGGATGTTCCGGCATGGTTTCGAGGTTTGGGAGGAGATTGTACGAGTGCCGCTCATCATCTACGTTCCTGGCGTCTCGGCCAAACGTGTCACGCAGCGTCGGAGCCTGGTGGACCTGGTTCCCACGATTCTGGATCTGATGGGGGTGAAGCGTGGGGAGGCGAAGCACGATACGGACTTTGTGTCTGGGGTCAGTCTGGTGCCGGATCTGCTTTCGGAGCCGGGCAAGGAGCCGGCGCAGCGGGAGATTCTTGTGGATATGCCTCCGGGCCCATTCAACGAAGCGCGCCGGGCCTATATTCGAGGCGATATGAAGCTGATCGTGGCGGGAGGAATCAGGTATCAGCTTTTTGATTTGGGTGCGGATCCCCAGGAGAAAAAGGATCTGTCGAAAGACAAGGAACTGCTTACCGAGCAGCGACGGCACTACGATCAATTTCGGGCGCAACTGCGGGAGATTCCGCTACGGCCGCCGAAAAATTAAAGGGTGCGGGAATGATTGGGTCGTGCCGATGGTTCTATTTCGCTACGACTTTTTCGGTATCTTGCGCTTGATTCTCAAACCCTGGCAGCGTCCTTCGGGACTTGCTTGCGAGGCTCGTGGAAACGAGTCTACAACGCCGAGGATTCATGCGACCGTCCGAGCATTCCGTTCCTCCGTCACAGCCCAACCCGTTCCGTCATTTGGGAGGAGGAAATTCGGGGGGCGACCGGCCGGTGCGGGTACAACTCGCGGTGGCGTTGGTGATCGCGTTGGTGTTGCTTGCGGTTCCGTTGTACTTGTGGCGTCGACCCAAGGTCGATGATTCGGCGAGCGCGGCAGCGTCTATGTCATCCGAAGCGCTCGCCGTTTTTCGTCCTCCGCCCGATCCGAGCAAAGCCGTGGTGGCGGCGGCGCTCGATGGGGGAGTGGAGACGGACAGGGTCAAGTTGGGCAGGGTATGGATCGACTCGTGCCAGCGTGCGGGAGTTCGAACCCCCGCGGAGCAATGTGATCGGCAACCGTATTTTGAAGAGGCCTTGGTCAAGGCGGTGCTTTCCCACGATTGTGTGCCCAAGATAAGCCAAGGAGGTTCTGTGAGTTACGCGCTTCGCATCGATCATCAGAAAAAAACGTATCGTGTGTTCGCGGGAAAAAGCGGATCACTTCGGCGAAATCAAGCCCTCGATGCTCTTTCGTGTGTGCAGCGTTCGATTGCCCAACCCGATTGGGATAGTCTGCCTCATCAGCATTCGAAGTATATCATTGCGGTCCTTGCCACCTATCCACCCCTCGACTCTGGAAAGCCGTGAGCGCATATTCAACGGATCGAAGTTGGTCGCAAACCACCTGGACTCGCCGCTCCCGGCAAGCGGCGGACCGTTTCGTCCTGTCCGCGGTCAATGCCGCCGTATACTTTGCCGATCGGAGTCACCAGCCCATGATGGGCAGTGCGCCCGCCGATCTGGTTTTCGCGCGCGGCAAATTGCGCTTGTATCGACTCCGTCCCCGCGATGCGGAGGAGTATGAACTGGGCACGGCGACACATCGGATCGAATCCCCACGGTACAGAACACCGGTGCTTGTCGTTCCTCCGCTGATGGTTCGACCGTATATCTACGACCTTCGTCCGGAGCATTCGATGCTTCGCACGTTGCGAGACGCGGGGCTTGACGTTTTCGTGGTCGACTTTGGTGTTCCGGATCGTGGTGATCGCGACGTGCGACTAGATGATTATGTGCTTGATTTTATGCCATCTTTTGTCGATGCGGCCCTGCAAGCGAGCGGAGCTTCGGGCATTGCGATGGTGGGCTATTGTATGGGCGGACTGTTCTCTTTGCTGCACGTGGGAACGTTCGACGATTCGCGGGTGCGGGCTTTGGTGACGATTGGCTCGCCGGTCAACTTCAAGAAGATGGGGGTGGTAACGATTGCCGCGACATTGGGTGCGCCTGCCGTGGACAGGGCACTCGATGTGCTTGGCAATGTGCCAGGCTCTTTGTCTTCCGTGGCATTCAAGCTCATCAATGGCCCGCGCACGTTCACGCGCTACGTGGACTTGCTACGAAACCTGCATGATGAGGATTACGTACGGGGATTTCTGGTCATCAACCACTGGGTCAATGACATGATCCCGTATCCCAGAGAAGCATTTCGACAAATGTTTCGAGAGATCGTGTATGAAAACCGTCTTCTCGAAAACCGTCTGTCGTTTGGTGGGCGTACTTGCGATTTTCGTCGTATTCGTTGTCCTCTATTCGCGGTTGCCGGCAAAACCGATATGATCGCGACGCCAGCGTCTACCCGGGGGATTGTCGATCTGCTCAGCAGTACGGACAAAACATTTCGCGAAGTCCCCGGAGGGCATGTTGCGGTGGTTGCGGGTTCAGAGGCGCCCGAGCATGTGTGGAAACCTATCGCGGATTGGTTGCTCGATCGTTTGGTGGCTCGAACCATGCCGCCAGCAGCATGCTGTCAACGCATGAAACAATGACCTTTGCATCCTTCGGGAGGATGATCTGAGTCGTGCGTCGTTGTCATCGACGCCGCCTCCGAGCGTGGGCAAGTCAGGTCATGGCGTGCGCGAGGCGTCGTTCACCGGACTCGAATAGCACCGCGATCTTGGCGGATTCGACTTCGACCACGACACCAAGGCCGAATTTGGGATGGGTGAGTCCTTGTCCGATGGAGTAGGTTTCCTTGATCGAATAGGGTCGCTGAGCGTTATCCCCCAGGGCTTGCACCGCGGCCGACCAGCTTTCTGGACGGTTTTTTTCTTGGGGATCAAGGCTGGATTCGGATTCTCGATCGGAGCGAAAGCTGACGCGTTTGGGACGGTGGATCGACATCGAGACACCCTGGGGGTTTGGGTTTCCAGTGGACGGGGTAATATTTTTTACACGGAGCTTTGGTCGCTCACAAGCGGATCTGGCGTTTCGATGTGTGATTTGAAAGCGAGGGATCGTCGTGTCTTGGGGTTATGACGTTGGGTTGTGCGCGGCATGAGGATGCCACTGTAGGCAAGGAGAGGATAGGAAGGCGAAACAACGGGGGCGATTCGTAGCGTGCTACGAGCATCTGAATTGCTTGTTTGAGGTTCTGCCCGTAAACAAGCTTCCTGCCGTTGTTCGTATTGATGTCCCTCCGATGGAAGAGACGAATGTGAAGCAAGAACTTCGATGGGCCGCTCAACCGGTTCGGCAATTGCTGCATCTTGCCTGGCCTATTGCGGTTTCCATGCTCTCGGTCAGTGTGATGACGCTCACGGATACGATGTTCGTGGGTTGGTTGGGGGCGTCACCGCTTGCGGGGGTGGGGCTTGGGGGAACGGCGGTATTTGTGTTGATGTGCTTTCCCTGGGGGTTGTTGGGGGGAGCGAAGGTATTGGTATCGCAAGCCGTGGGGGCGGGTCGGCGGAAGGAAGCGGGGCCATATTTGGGTGCGGCATTGCTGCTGGCGAGCGTGCTGGGGCTTGTCATCATGGGAGGTGGTTTAGCGGCGGCCGATATGCTTCGGACGTTGTCGTCGACCGCGGAGTCCGGGCAGGCGTCGGTGTCGTATTTCGCCCTGCGGGCTTTGGGAATTCCTGTTTTTTTACTGGGAGTTGCGATTCGAGAGACGCGATATGGGCTGGGTGATTCACGCTCGCCCATGGTGGCGTCGGTGCTGTCGAACGGGTTGAATATCGTTCTCGATTATCTTTTTATTTTTCCGTTGGGGATGGGGGTAGGGGGGGCGGCGTTGGCGACGGTGATAGCGCAGGTGGTGGAGACGTTGGTGTTGGTGGCGTGCAGGGGAAGGATCGGTTGCCTGTATTAACGGCGCGCTGGCGTCATATTCGAGCGGTATGGCAGCTCGGGTGGCCTTCGGGGCTGCAGTGGGCCATGGAAACGGGAGCGTTTTCGGTATTGGCCGTCATGATCTCGATGTTCGACGAGGTGCAGATGGCGGCACATCAGATTGTGTTGCAGATCATTCATTTTGGATTTTTGCCAGCGGTGGCCGTACAAAGCGCGGTATCCGTGTTGTGTGGGCAGAGTGTGGGAGCGGGGCGAAGGCAGCTCGTGAAGCTGGTGGCGCGGCAAGCGCTGATGTTGGCGATAACGTACATGGGATTGTTTGCGGTGGCGATGGCCGTGTTTGGCATGGTGGTGGTCCGTGCGTTCACCGATGACGTTGCGGTACAAGGGGCGGCCCAAGCGTTGATATGGGTAGCGGTGGTGTTTCAAGTTTTCGATGCGGCCAATATCGTGGCGCG
>Ga0116183_1002804_pt1 | contig 18340 bp, 20 predicted proteins | sample AD_UKC078_MetaG_FD_89753 | JGI IMG/M metagenome (GOLD analysis project Ga0116183, IMG submission 89753) | Active sludge microbial communities of municipal wastewater-treating anaerobic digesters from USA - AD_UKC078_MetaG | ecosystem: Engineered > Bioreactor > Anaerobic > Digestate | place: USA... | reverse complement strand
TTAAGAATAATATAGAAATGGGACAAAATGACCTTGATATAAATTGTTATTCTTTTGGGAATCAAAGTATATTGAATATAAAGAAAAAAATTGAAAGAATCGGAACTCCTTTAAAAAATTGGGATGTTAAAATATATCGAGGAATAACAACTGGATTTAACGAAGCATTTATTATAGATAATAATACGAAAGAGAGATTATGCCGAGATGATCCGAAATCAGCTGAAATTTTAAAACCCATATTAAGAGGACGAGATATTGACAGATATAGCTATAACTGGGCTGGATTGTGGTTGATTTTTACATATACTGGAATTAATATTAATAAATATTCATCAGTTTATAATCATTTATTAAAATTCAAAACAGAGTTATCTGAAGTTTGGGAAGCAAAACATGGTAAAAAACAATGGTATGAATTAAGAGGTTGCGATTATTATCAAGAATTTGAAAAAGAAAAGATTGTATGGCAGGAAATAGTAAGGAATTCAATGTTTCAATATGATACAAAAAAAATCTGGAATGATGCAACAAGTTTTATTATGGTGGGCAAAAATCTTAAATATATCATAGCGTTTTTAAATTCTATATTTTTAACATATTCTTTTAAAAAATTTTATGCAGGTGGTGGTCTTGGAGAAGAAGCATTTAGATACAAAAAAAATTTTATTGAACAACTTCCATTCCCTAAAATTCCTGAATACCAACAACAACCATTTATAAAAATTGTCGACCAGATCCTCTCACTTAAACAACAAAATCCCAATGCCGACACAACCGACCTCGAACGGCAAATTGACCAGATGGTTTATCAATTATACGAACTAACGCCAGAGGAGATAATGATAGTCGAGGAGGGGGTGAGGTGATGGATGATATGAGTATGAACGCTATGGTAGGAAACAAGAGCGGAAACAAGGGGTTTAAACCCCTTGTTTCCGAGGGTTCCGAAATCTCCGAAGCTTCCGATGTTCTCGAAAATATCACAGATTCCGAAGAGATATATCACATTACATGGGTAACGCACAATAGCAGGATTAGCGAAAGGATGAGATTGTATAAAGTTAAAATAGGCGAACCGATAATATTTTCAGATGAAGATAAAAAAGTTGTAACTGAAATTATAAAAAAAGTTATAAATGAATATAGCATAAAATTTATAAATTATATAGTTAATAACGACCATGTTCACATCGTTATAATTTGTAAAGAAGAAGAAAGAGACAATATTGTAAAAATATTGAAGAGTAAAACGACTTATTATTATAAAAAGATTTTTGGAATAGTAGAAAAATTTAATCTTTGGGCTCAAAAATATAATTCTTCTATAATAAAATCTGATGAAGAATTAGTTAAAGTTATAAATTATGTGAAATATAATGATTTAAAACATTAGATCATAGGAGGAAACAAGGGGTTTAAACCCCTTGTTTCCGGATATATTGACTCCAGAGGAGATAAGGATAGTAGAAGAGGGGGTGAGGTGAGTTTTATTTCAGTATCATTAGATATATGCGAATCAACAAAAATTAAAAGCGTTATGACAAATAAATATAAAAATAATCCAGAAAAACTTTGTGAATGCTATAAAAAGTATATAGAATTGATAAATGGGATTGAAATTGGTGTTTTTTCTTCATTAAAAAATGAAGGTATTATTTGGGATAAAGATTTATTTGTTATAAAAAATATTGGAGATGAAGTATGGTTTTCAATATATATTGAACAAGAAGATATTAAAAATAAAATAAGATTTAATAATAAAGTAATAATAATACTAAAATCTTTATTAAATAAATTATTCGGAAGATTAGATTTGAATATTGGATTTGATAAATATGAAAAAGATGGAGTTATTCATTATAAAGATTCTTTATATTTTCCTGATATAGTTTTTAAAGTGTATATTGATTATCTTGATAATAATATCGATTTATCTGATATAAAACTTGATTTCTACAAGAAAAATTATGAAAATTTTTATGTTGGACATGATTATGGAAAAGAAATTGATAAAACTGATTATGATGAAAAATACAAAGAGTTTATTTCAAGGTTTAATGTCGGGAATTATATAATTAAAAATGGGAAGGAAGGAGTTGCTCATAGATTTGATCCTATTGGTTATGATGTTGATAGATTTTTCAGATGCGCAAAATATGCATTACCAGGAATAATAGCAATTGGAGAAAATTTAATAAATAATTTATATAAGAATGATATTAATAATAATTCTTTGAATTTTTATTATGGGGATAATCATTCCCAAAAAATTGAAAATTATAATGTTTATGTTAAAAATATCCCGAAAGGCGAAATGAACGGAATTGATGAGGATTATAAAATATATTATTTGTTTGATAATCTTATAATGGATAGTCGTTATAAAAATGCTAATTATAGTTATTGTAAAACTAAAGAAGGGTTAGAAAAATTGGGATATGATTTTTATTCGTATCAAGGGGAGAAATAACAAATAAAACCGCAATTTGGCGGAGATTGGACAGAAAAGGAAGTTAAATGATAACTAACGAAGAGAAGAGCATAATTATTAAATATGCAAACAATTATAAAGTATCTAAAGTAATTTTATTTGGTTCATCATTATATAAAAACGATTATAATGATATAGATATCGGGGTGAAAGGAATTGCCCCTGAGTTGTTTTTTGAGTTTTATGGAAAACTTATCATCGCTTTATCAAAACCGGTTGATATTATTTCTCTTGACGATAAAACAATGTTTAATGATTTAGTGGAAAAAGAGGGGTATATTATATATGAGTAGTTTAAAAGAAAAAATTTTATGTGAAATAGATAATATTGATAAAGTAATAGAAAATATCAAAAATGCAAAACCAATGAAAGACTTAAATAATCTTGAAGTTATGGGGATTTCTGCGTTAATACAAAATTTTTATTCAGGCATTGAGAATATTTTAAAGCAAATTTTTAATGAATATAATTATATTATACCAAATAATCCTACTTGGCATAAATCATTATTAACGGATTCTGTAAAATACCACATCTTATCCGAATCAATATCATTAAAATTGAATAATTATTTGGGATTCAGACATTTTTTTATTCATGGATATGGATATAATATTAAAAAGGAATTTTTAAAACCTCTGGTTGATGATATTTTTTATATTTATGAAGATTTTAAAAAGGAAATATCTAAATATTTGTAGGAGTGATACATGAAACAGCAATTTGGCGGAGAGTGGACTGAAAAAAAATTAGAGTGTGTTAAAAAGTATCTTGAAGCATATACTAAAATTTTATCAAAAAAATCTTATCAATATGCCTATATAGACGCTTTTGCAGGAACTGGTTATAGGGAATTAAAAGATGATAATACAGATATTATTTTATTTCCCGAATTGATAGAAACTGAACCTGAAAAATTCTTGTCAGGTTCAGTTCAGAATGCGTTATTAGTGGATCCACCTTTTAAAAAATATATTTTTATTGAAAGAGATTCTGATAAATGTAAAGAGTTAGAGAATACAATCAATAATTTAGGTATTGATAAAAATAAAATTAAAATAGTGAATGAGGATGCAAATACATTTTTAATGTATATATGTGAAAATAATTGGTCAAATCATAGAGCAGTATTATTTCTCGATCCTTTTGGAATGCAGGTTAAATGGAGCACAATAGAAGCGATAGCAAAGACACAAGCAATTGATATGTGGTTATTGTTTCCTTTAGGTATCGGTGTTTCGAGATTATTAAAAAAAGACGGATTAATAAAAGATTCTTTGAAAAATAAACTTGATGATATTTTTGGTGAAACAGAATGGTTTAATAAATTTTATAGAGTATCTATTGATGAAACTTTATTTGGAGAACAGAAAAGTATTGAGAAAACTGTTGATTTCGATTTAATTTCAAAATATTTTATTGATAGATTAAAAAAGATATTCAGTAAAGTTGCTAATAATCCCGCAAAACTTAATAACAGTAAAAATGTTCCACTATTTCTTTTATGTTTTGCCGCAGGGAATCCAAAAGGGGCGAATACTGCCGTTAAGATAGCGGAAGATATTTTAAAAAGGATATAAATATGGCATTAAAATCATCAATCGAATGGACAGAATCAAGTTGGAATCCTGTAACAGGTTGCACAAAAATAAGCGCAGGTTGTAAAAATTGCTATGCTGAAAAAATGGCAAAAAGATTACAGGCGATGGGACAAAAAAATTATATTAATGGATTTAATTTAACAATTCATGAAGAAGTTTTTAATTTACCTTTGAAATGGAAGACTCCTCAAATGATATTTGTTAATTCAATGAGCGATTTGTTTCATGAGTCATTACCGTTTGAAATTATAAAGAAGTTATTTGATATTATGAATAAATGTTACTGGCATACTTTTCAAATATTAACTAAAAGGTCGAATATTTTATATGAATATAGTAAATATTTAAACTGGTCTGATAATATATGGATGGGGGTAACAGTAGAAAATCAGGAGAGTGTTTATAGAATTTATGATTTACAGAGAACGGATGCAAAAATAAAATTTATATCTTTTGAACCTTTGATTTCAGATATAAATGATGTAGATTTAAGATATATTGACTGGGTAATAGTAGGTGGTGAATCAGGAGCTGGATTTAGGGTAATTAAAGAAGAATGGGTTTTGAATATCAAAGAAAAATGCGAAGATAAGGGTATCCCTTTTTTCTTTAAGCAGTGGGGCGGTTATAATAAGAAAAAAAATGGAAGATTGTTGTTAAATAGAGAATGGAAAGAGATTCCGAGTATATCAAAAAATAAGGTTTTAGTAGAAAGATAAAATAATTTACTTGATTTTAATAATTATTGATTATAAATTTAATATAAATTTTGGAGGAAAAAAAATATGACATTGACAAAAAAAGAGATTCTTTTAAAGGGTATTAGTGAATCATCTTCGAGGAAAGAAATTGACGATTTATGGGCTGAAGAATCTGAAAAGAGAATTGACGATTATGAATCTGGAATAATTAAAACAAAATCCTATAAAGAAGTTTTTAATAGTATTAATAGCGGAAAATAATTTATGAAAGTTGAATTTTTAGAAGAGGCAGAGAATGAATTAAGAGAAGCAATTATGCATTTTAAAAGGAAACCTGATTATTGGAAAAATAGGATTTAAGCAATAAACCGCAATTTGGCGGAGAGTGGAGAAGGGGATGAGGTGAAAAAATTAAAATTATATTTAGATAATTGTTGCTATAATAGACCTTTTGACGAACCGACAAATCAAATAATGATTCTTGAGATTGATGCGAAATTATATATTCAGGAAGAAATAAAAAACAGCATATATGATCTTTGTTGGTCGTTTATACTTGACTTTGAAAATGAAGAAAATCCATTTGAAGATATAAAAGAATCTGTTAAAATTTGGAAAGATATTGCTACAGAGTATATATCGCCTGATGAGTCTATAAGGAGCGCAGCTAACCATCTGAAAAATACCTATGGATTTGGGGCAAAAGATTCTTTGCATATAAGTTGCGCTATTTATTCAGGATGCGATTATTTAATCACAACTGACAAAAAAATGATTAAAAAAGGATTGCAATTAAATAATATAAAAATAATCAATCCTATTAAATTTATTTCACTATTGGAGGAAGAAAATGATAAGTGATACGCAAATTAGGAGCGATGGAATGAAGATACTTAGAAAAAATCTGGGTATTATTGAAACTGAAAAGTTTATATCTCTAATAAAAAAAGAGCCGTTTAATTATACCGAGTGGCAAAGAGATTTATGGGCAGACAAAAGCGTAGATGATATTTTTAATGAAGCAAAGGATTTTTATGATAAAAATAAGAAAACATAACGTTACAAATGAACTTAAAAAAAGAATCGGATTTATTGTTGAGGTTGAGGAGGAGGCGAGGCGAGAATAAGAATAAGGATTGAATTTATAATATGAAAAAATTAAATTTAACATAATAGGAGTTTATATGCAGACATTAACGAAAGAGGAAAATATTTCAAATGAAGTAAATTCTTTTAATAAAATGATAAAAGACTTATCATTACAAATAAAGGAATGGTTAAATGAAAAAAAAGAATTAATGAAATCAGAGGAAAAAGATTTTGAGAATTTTGAAGAATATAGCGGAAATTATAAAACAAAAATTTATTTATTTTCTTCAAAATCTTATTCAACTTTTTCATTAAAACCTTATGGTATCTGGATAGTTGGAGCAAAATGCGGAATTCATATAATCGGTAAATCCGGTAAAGAGTATTTAGTTTATATGTTTAAGGGTGGACCTTCAACTCAAATTTCGGTTAAAGAAGGAGAAAAAGTAATTAGTCAAACTAACGACTCGGTTTATGGTAATTTGTCTGAAGGTTGGTATTGGTTAAATCAGGACTTTAAAAAAAAACCTGAATTATTAACGAAAGATTTATTCTTTGAATTATTGGAGATAATAAATTGAAAATTGATAATATAGAAATAATTAATGAAAAATTTGTTATATTAAGAGATTCAATTAAAATATCAAAAAGAGCAATAAATAAAAAACTTAATTATAATTTATTTAACAGAACAATTTTTCTGGGAGTTACAGAAGATGATGCGTCTTTAAAAATGGATGTTGCAGAAAATGAGTTAAATGATCTTATTGTTTTATCTCTTTTTGCAAATTTTGAACGTCAATTACGGGACGATATTTTAAATAAAAGTTCTAAATTAAATGAAATAACGCCAAACGATTTAGGTTCCAAGATTTATGAATTAGCATCTGAGGAAATGGAAAGATGGCAAATTGAAAAAATAATAAAAATATATAAATTTGCTGTAAGTGAAAATATTATTTCAGAGTTAATTAAAATATTAAGATATAGAAATTGGATCGCTCATGGTAAGAATCAGGGGAAAATACCTGATAAAGTAGACCCAAGAACTGCATATGAAACAATAAAGGACTTTATACTTTCAGTTGAGAAAGTTGTATAAATTAACAGATGAATAAATAAAAGTAGTCGAGGAAAATGTAGGATTTTTATGTTGAGTAACATTGAAATTAAAATTAAGGGATTTGACTTGTTAAGTTCTCAAATGGGATTAGTTGAGATGGAAAGATTTATTACTTTGATACAAGAGAGTAAATTTGATTATACAAAATGGAGAGCAAATTTATTTAATGGTTTGTCAGGTGAGGAAATCAGTAAATTAGCGATGTAAAACAGGGAAAATAGAAAAAATGACTTATGAGTTGTATGGCTTGATTGAGGAAGAGATAAAGATAGTTGAGGAGTGGGCGAGGTGAGTGATAAATTAAATTTTACTTATTATATCGGAGCAGGGGCGAGTTGTGGTGTATTGCCTATGGTAAAGCAATTTCCAGAAAAACTTGACAATTTTCGAGTAAAACTTATTGATATTGGGAATGATAACAGCAAAGAATTTACAAGCGAAGAGAATCATTATTTAGATAAATTTATTGAAAATATTCAATGGTTAAAACAATCTGCTGAAAATCACGCTTCAATTGATACTTTTGCAAAGAAACTATATATAAAAAACGAACTAAATAATGTATTAAAATTAAAGGCAACTTTATCTTGTTATTTCTTAATTCTTCAAGGAATGAATAATGTTGATCAGCGATATGATACTTTTTTTGCTTCAATAACTAATAGAGATAAAGATGATAACCCAACTTTACCGGATAATATAAAAATAATATTATGGAATTACGATATTCAATTTGAAAAAGCGTTTAATATATATTTAGATAATATTAAATATTTATCAACAAGATTACAAGCGCCACCTATAACAGGTGAAAGATTTGAGTTTGATTATAAAAAATTTGGTATTATTCGATTAAATGGTATAGCAGGAGTTCATCAAAAAAATGATGGAAAATATGGGAGGTATTTTAAAGAATATATTTTTAATAAATGTGAAGAAGTAACTTTACTTAAGGAAATATTATTAATTTATAAGCAGTATATAGAGCAATCTGATAATTTTAGCCCAATGTTAAATTTTGCTTGGGAAAAAAGTAGTTTTCAAAATGAATACTTATCATATGCAAGAACAATCGCAGTGAAAACAAATGTTTTAATTATAATTGGGTATTCATTCCCTTTTTTCAATCGTGATATTGATAAATCGATTCTAAATAATATTGGAGATTTAAAGAAAGTATATTTACAAGTCCCACAGGAAGACCAACAAGCATATAAAGAGCGGTTATTGGCAATCAGAACAGGTTTAAAAGAATCTGATATAATATCGATAACAGATAAAGAACAGTTTTATATTCCTAATGAGTTTGATTAATAACACAAAGGAAAAAATAACAAATGAAACAGCAAATTGTAAAGAGTGGACAGAAAAGGAAATTAAATGATAAAAAAAACAATAGAAAATAATTATGCATTTATTGATAGTCAGAATCTCAATTTATCTATAAATAATCAAGGATGGAAACTGGATTTTAAAAAGTTTAGAGTTTATTTAAAAGACAAATATCATGTTACAAATGCTTTTTTATTTATAGGATTTGTTAATACTAATCAGGATTTATATACATACTTACAGAAATCAGGATATATATTGATATTTAAACCATCTCTTGTTTTAGGAAACGGAAAAATTAAAGGCAATGTAGATGCAGAATTAGTTTTACATACTATGATTGAATATAATAATTATGATAAAGCTATTATTATTTCAGGAGACGGAGATTTTTATTGTCTTATAGAATATTTAATAAAACATAATAAACTTTATAAAGTAATTGTGCCAAATAGATATAAATATTCTTCATTGTTAAAAAAATATATTGGTAATATTGCTTTTATGAATGACTTAAAAGATAAATTGGAGAAAAAATAAAAAAAGAGAAGCATTACCCTTCGGACTAACCCTTAGGTGTGGCTTCTCATCGTGATATAGATAGTATAATAAAAATTGATTATAATGTCAATATTTTATTTAATTATTATGTAATAGATTTATAAATTTGCCTTCGGAGGTTATAAATTATGAAGAATAAAAAATTTAATTGTGTAAAAATGATGATGGAAACATAGAAACAGGAAACAAGGGGGCAAGACCGTCTTGTTTCCGCCTATCTTTCCAAAGGAATTAATATAAGGAGACATTTTGAATAACTATAAATTACAATTAACTAATGGGTATTATCTAAAATTATCGGATGTGTCTCGATTGCTAAAATACATTTTTGATAATAAAGAGAATAGTAAGTTTTCTTCAAAAGAGATAAGATTAAATCTTGGTATTACCGAAAATCATTTTGAGAGTCTTTCGGCTTTTTCAATATCGCTTGGATTATTGAAATCAAAGTTATTTACATTGACCGATTTGGGTATGTATATTGCTAATTATGATATATATTTTGAAAAAGAAGAGACTTTAAACATATTACATTATAATATATCATCTGTTTCGAGAATTGTTGTCTGGAACAGGTTAATAAATAATGTTTTTAAAGAAAACGATGTGATAAATAACGATGTAGCTTTAAAATATTTTAACGATTTGTCAGAAAATTATTCCGAAAATACAATGAAAAACAAATTGCCTAAGGAGATATTATCGGTTTTATTTTCTTATGGCGAACAAAATTTTACGAGGTTAAAAATACTTGAAAAAATAGGGATAGGGAAATATAAAAGATTAGAGACAAATATTACTCCGTTGCAATCCTTTGAATATGCTCTATTTCATTTTAGAGATTTATATTTTCCCGGCGCTACCGCTCTTTTAATTGGAGATATTACAGAAATGGAAAATAGTCCGGGGCGACTATTTTTTATAGATAAAATTGGAGTTTTAGAATTGTTGCAAACGCTTCATAGTAAAGGGGATTTGAGAATAGAATCAGTCGGGGATCTTAATCAGATTCGTTTTTCATCAGATATTACAAAGGAAATAATTATAAAAAGAATTTATGGGGAGAAGTTTTGACGACAGAAATAATAGAATACATAAAATATTTAAAACAACAAAGATATAGAAGTTGTATCATTCATTTTGACAAATTTTCAGTATTGTCCGACTATATGAAAAGGTGCGCCGATAAATATTCAAATGAAGTTTCATGTTTTGATATAATCGAATATTTTAAGGATAAAAATGAGTTAACATTACAGCTTGATTCTTTTAATCATCTGCGTTTTTTTGAATTACTTACAGCCATATCGAAAGGAAAAAGCGTCTTAATAGTTGTAGGGATGGATTTGATTTTTGATACTTGGGACAATGATACAAAGCTAAAATTTTATAATATATTAAAGAATGGATGGGATTCTTTTAAAGAAAACTACGAAACGGTATTAATTTTTTGTCTAATGACAACTGATGATATTAAGTCATTAAACATAGAAGATTCTAATAGAAATAATAAAGTAAAACATTTATCTGAATTCAAAGAGATTATCTGGAGTGATTAGTATGTCAAAAATAAAAGATGTAATAAAAATAAGCGGAGGATACTCCGGAGTTGTTGATCTATTCTCAGATTTTTTTTACTATAACGAAGAGAGAAATAGCGGTAGAATGGAGAGATATCGACCGATAAAATCGCATAGAAGAGCTTTTGATAAAATATCAAATTGTCTCAATCCCAAAGACAAGAGATTCTATTTTTTAACCGGTAGTTACGGAACAGGTAAATCTCATTTATGTTTGATGTTAGGTAACTATTTTGCAAAAGAAAGTAATTCATTTGAGATGAATAATTATTTTAAGAATTATGAGAGTTCTCAAAAAGAAATATTATTAAAAGAGAGTGAAAAATTTGATGAGCGACCGGCATCTATTTTGGTAGATAGGAGACGAGAGGGAAAATATCTTGTTGCAATTTGTAGATTTGGAGTAAATACTGTCGAATTTGAGAGAAATATTTTAAACGCTATCGAAGAGGCATTACAAAAAAATGGCTCTGATTTAAAACTTGACACTCATTACAAAGAGGCGGTGAGAAAACTTAACGACTGGCTTACAAACAAAAAGAAATTTCATATAGAATTTGAAAATGCATTAAAAAATAAATATCCCGAATGGACTGTTAGCAAATTAACAGTAGAACTTAAAGAATCCGATGAAAAGAGTTACAAGATTTTTAAGGAAATATATAAAGAGGTTACCGATACCGAGTTTATCTTTTCTAAAGATAATCTGAAAGATATATTAGTAGATATTGTTAAAAATCAGTCGTTTAAAGAAAATTACAAGGGGATTGTAATATTATATGACGAGTTTGGATATGCTCTTGATAACAATATGGTAAATATAAATCAGTTGCAGGAGTTTGCTCAATTTTGCGCGGATTCGGGTATGAATCATAATCCGGTTATATTTATAGGCACCGGTCATAAGGCGTTTTCTCAACACGGTAATATAGGCGATGCAATTCATTTTAATACTATAAAGGATAGGGTAGAGGAGATTGCCTTACAAACAGAGGGGATGGAAGATATAATAGCGGCTCTTGTTAGTCCTATAAAAGATTCTCGAATATGGGAAAACGAAGTTGCCCCAAATATGCAAGTATTTGCTTCATTATCAGCGGTATGTAAAAGACTGGATATTTTTAATTGGTTACCCGCTCCGATTATTGAGAGAAATATAATCGAAAATATATATCCTATGCACCCTCTATCTACCTATGCTCTTTTAGAGATGGCTCGCGAACTTGGATCTGATAATAGGTCGGTATTCAAATTCTTTGTTCCCGAATCTGAGAATAATAACGGTGAGTGGATGAATATTCAAGAGTATTCTTATCCGTGGTTTATTACAAATAATGATATAATTTCTGAAAACAGTCTTAATTTATATACAATAGATTTGTTATACGACTATTTTGAAAATAGTATAAGCTCCGGTAACAGAAAGATACTGCCGAAAATTCAGTCGGCAATTGCAAACTATGAATCTTCGGTAAGAGAGCTTATAAATTGTATAAATATTGGTAAAGAAAATCCGAAAGAGCTTTTTCCGGAAGATGTAGAAAATCTTAAGAAAATTCTTAAAATTATGATTGTTAACGAGATAATAACATCTGAACGGATTGCAATTCTCAATACTATCGATAACATTTATATTGGTTTAAACGCTATATCAAACTCATATAAGGATTTGATAAAAAACAGATTGGATTTTCTCTGTTCAAAAAATATTTTATGGAAAAATGAAAAAGGGATATATGAATTCAGAAGAAGCGATGTAAAAGATATTTCAAGAATGATATCCGAGTTTTCTTCAAAACCGGAAAATCATCCGACAAATCTACTCGAAAGATTTTTAACATATTCCTTTTTTTCGGGAGAGGACAAATATATTAAAGCAAACGATTATAACAGTATGTATAAGGAAGATAAAAGATTAAAAGTAGAATTTATTACCGTATCTATGCTGGAAACGAGGTATAAAATTAATGGCAGAGATGTTGATGTTTTTGAAAAGATGGAAATGGAGAGGTTAGAATATGGTTATTTTGAAGATGGATACGAGGGTATTGCACTAATAGTTTTCTGTGAAAAAGAGGAGTTAATTGATCAAGCAAAAAGGGCTGTAAAAAACAACAGATACAAAAGAATTGTTACGGCTATCCCTAAAAAATCGCTTTCAACATTTAATTCGATTCTTACGCTTACCGCGATTGAATCAATTAACTTGAAGGAGGGGAATAATTTTGGACCGCTTGAAAAAGCTCAAATAAACGATATTACAAGAAATGAAAGAAACAAACTAAATAAAATAAAAGAGGACTATTTTAATAATAATATAGTAGATTGGTTTGGTATTAATGGAGAGTTAATAAATGTAAGCAAAACAAAAAAATACGATATTGCTAATTATGTTATTACTTCTCTTTTTAAAGATAAAAGAAACACTTTTTCACATGATAATTTTAATTTATCCCATATTAAAAACGATGGGCAAATAAGAAGAATAATGTTTGACGCAAGCGATATACTTCTTGATACTTCAAAGATGATTGAATTTGAATGGAACGCGCCTGCGAACAGAGGGGTTAGAAGATATTTACAGGATTGTTTTTACAACCATCAGTTATTAAAAGTAATTGAATCAAAAGGGAATAACAGGGTTCTTGATATTGAATTAGACAGAAATAAATACAAAACAGTTTTTCCTGCTTATGTAAAACTGTTAGTGAGTATCGAGGGGTTGAAGGGGAAAGGGGCTGTTAATTGCAAATCATTTTTTAAACCTTTTTATGATGATTACGGACAGGGAGAGATTGCTATGATTCTGTTTATTCTTCTTGCAAGAAGACAGCTTGGGGATAGTTTAAGATTTAAACGGGATGAAAATGCTTTAACTGATTATAATTTTGAAAAAACAGTTGATATTATTGATATTGTTACGGGAAGAGAACCCAATTCTGTTATTATCTTTGAAGAGATAAGCAAGGAGGAGGAGGAATATTTTAAGGCGCTATGCAATACTTTTAATAAAGATGGAATTAATGCAGGAAGCAGTTATAATATAAGAGAATCTTACAGATCTCTAATGGATTGGTATAAAAATTTACCTGTTATAGCAAAATCATCCGATTTTTATGACGGCTTAAATAAAGATATTATAAATTTAGTAAATAAGTCTGCAATTAGCGACCCATTTGTTTTTATAAAAGTTGATTTGTTGTCTCTTTTTGAGATAGGGAGAGGGGAAAAAATATCTACCGATAAATTATCTTTAATTAAAAAATCGTTAGAAAATTTCAAATATTTTGCAGAAGATATTTACAGAAATAAACAGAACGAATTACTATTGCTAATTGGTGAGATATTCTCTGCTAAAGGAACTCTCGATATAGATATACAAGACTCTGTAAGAGAATGGTATAATAATCTTGACGAATATCAAAAAGATGAGGTTGGGGGTTTTCATTCAAATGAAAGCAAAATATTATTAAAATTAAAAAACAATCTCACTGATATTAAAAAATTATTCTTTGAAATATATCCCGAATATTTTGGTTTAGGAAAATTGTCTGAGTGGAGAGAAGATTTTACAGAAGTATATATAAAAAATATAAGAAATGGGAAAGCTCTTATTGACAAAAACAACTCGCCTATTGGGAATTTGGACTTCATTTTTGAGAATAATACTATATGCAATGAAAAAGAAAATGGGTTTTACGAGGTTTTTTTTAGAGAAAAACTTATTATTAAAATAAACAAGAAAGATTTTGCAGGAGAAATATATTTTACCGACAATAATCGTTCCCCAATAGACGATAGGTCTAACAGAAAATTGTTTTCCGAAACGCTAATTATTGAAAAAGGGAATCATACTATTAAAGTTGTCGCATTTGAAAACGACAGATATGGAAAAGAGTATAATATAACTGTTTTTGACGAAAGAGAAAAATATCAGATAAAAAAGAAAAATGGTTTTAATTTTGATACTCAGGTAAATTTTATATTTCCAAATGATGAAGCGAGTTTAAAATCGAGTCTCGAATCATATTTTAAGGAGATATTAAAAGCAGAGGTTGTTAACTTCGGTAAACTTGAAGAGGTTGTGAACGATTTATTAAAAAACATAAAGAATAAAGTATGATAAATATTTTTGCAGACTTAGATAAATTATATATTTCTCATAAGAACGATATAATATTATCAGAATATAACGACTATGTTAAATATTATGAGGATATAGTAAAGTCTTATGAAAACAACAGAGATTTAAAAATTATAATTCAAAATAGAGTTATAGATTCGTGGGTAAAAAGATTATCTTTAAAGTTTACCGGTCAGACAAAATACGAAAATCTCACAGCAATAAAATGTTTATCAGAGAAATGGAAAGTTGATATACCTCAATTTATATCAAATGATGATGTTTTATCTTTAAACTTATTAGAAAAAGATTTAGTAATCAAGAAAGGGGAAAGCTTTGAGAATATCATATTATATAACTATTATAACGAATATTTTACTTATGAAGTGTTCCCTTTAAATAAAATTGTAAATATTATTGATAGTTTTGATGAAGAAAAATGGGAGGTAAACAAAAATATAGAAGTAATATACAAAATATATACGGATAAACTCAACAATTGGATTTCAAAATCGAATAGTGCAGTTGCTTCTATAATAGATATGGTCAAGAATGATATACCGATTCTTAAAGTCAAACTTATGAAGTATAAAATTGTTAAATATTATCCCGATATATCGAAAAAGTTATTAGGTAACGATTTTATAATTTTTAATAATCTTAAACCGGATATTTCAAATCTTATAGTCGATCAATCTGAAACAGTTGATGTTATTAATGCTGTAGAATATTGTCTAAAAGAGTTTAATAATCCGAATGATACAAACGAATTGAATATTATAGTTAAGAGCTTAAGCGGTTTTCTTGAAATTGAGTTTGAATATTTATATTCTTTGATAAAGAATAATATTCAGCTATTGACAAAAGAGATAATAGTTGAAATAAAAAATAAGTTCTTTTCGTTGAAGAGTAAAATTATAAGGGAGAAAATAGAGGATTTAAACAAATATATAATGCCGAATATACCGTCAGTTCCGGATGATAAATATTCGGTTACCGATATGCTTAAATGGGTAACAGACGAGTATTTGCCGTATTACCAATGGATAATTGATAATAATAAAATTGATGAGGAATTAATAAAAAAATCTACAATATTTTCCGATTGGCTCTATTATAACTGGAATTTTATAAAAACAAATTCAAAAAGGATGTTATTTAATATACTATCAAATAACATAGAAAAGTTTCAAATAAAAGATAGAGTAAAACTTATGATTGTTATTGATAATCTCGGATGGAGATATATAGATTTTATAAAAGAGCTATTTCTTGAAATTGGATTTACTTTAAACAGTATAGAATCGTATATTACTATGATACCAAGTGAAACCGAGATTGCGAAGAAATGTTTATTATCCGGTTCAATATCTTATAATGAAATTGATGATAAAAAATACAAATCAATAGTTGAAAAAGGATGGATACCTTATTCTATGGAAAATAAACAATTTCATTATATTGAGAACATTAATAAATTGAAAGATTTGGAGATAGTAGAAGACCACACCTATATAATAAACTACCTGCCAATTGATACTATATTGCATCAGAGAGAAGACGAAATCGGAAACAGCTATGATAAAGAAATAAGATTTAAAATAAAGGGGATTGTAGAAAAGATATCTAATTTTGTTACAAAACATAAATTACAAGAAAAAATTGATATTCATATAACATCAGATCATGGCTCAACAAAAATAAATAACAGTATAAAAAACGAAATAGATGTATCTTTATTTGGAGAAATAGCAAAAGATAAAAACGATATAAATGTTAGATTTTTAAAACTGTCTGATAATAAAAAAATAGAACTAAATAGTAATATTAAATATGATTGTTACTTTATAGATAAAAATATATTTGGTAATAATTGTCATTATCTTTGCGCCAAACAATATAATAGATTTAAAAATATTGACTCAAGTTATTATCATGGCGGCTTGTCTCCTGAAGAGATGATAATACCCTATATGTTTTTTTCTTATGTGAAGATAGAGTTAAAAAATATTGAATTATATTTGATTAATAAAGAGTTAAGATTTGCTCCGCAAGATATAGAGGTTGAAATTGCTAATCCTAATATATATTCTTTAGACAATGTATATTTAAAAATATTAAATCCAAATATTGAAGCAGATGTGTATTTTATTGAGAATATTTTAGATAAGAGTAAAATTAAGATAATATTTAAATCAAAGATAAACAAAACTATGAATAAAGAGCATATATCAAATTTAAGTTTTTCTATATCTTTTAGATGCAAAGGTAAAGAATATTATTTTAATTCAAGTCTTCCAATGATTATAAAATCAATGTTGAAAACAAAAACGGATTTAGATTTTTAATGAGTAATATGGGAAGGAGATTTTTTATGAAGAACTTTGAAGAAAAGGCAAAGGATTATTTTGGAGAGATTGTCATTAATAAATATCTAATAAACAAGGCAGGTTTTGGGAATAGGGCAATTCCGAAATATGTTGGTGAATGGATTATCTCATATTTTAATCAGGATGAGTTTGAAATATCCGATGAAGGAAGAGAAAAAATATCAGATTTTGTTTTAAAATATATACCGCAAAAAAGTGAAAAAGAAACCGTTAAAAACAAATTATTAAATCAGCAGGAGGTAAAATTTCTTGATAATTTTTCTGTTCATATAAATCTTGCTAAAGGGGATAGGTATTTGAATATTCCATTTTTAGATGATTATTCTTCTTATATCCCTTCAAATATTGTCGAAGAAAATTCTATGTTGTTAAGTAGCGGATTATGGGGAGTTGGAACTCTATTTTACATTCCCCCGTCAGATGATAATCCAAGAGGGCAAATTTGGATGAAAGAGTTTAAACCGTTTCAGACTCCAAAGATTGATATAGAATTTTATTGTGAAAGTAGAAAATATTTTACTACTCTTGAATGGATTGATTTAATAGTTTCATCAATGGGATTTAATCCTGATATCTATTCAGAAAAACAGAAAATATATTTAATTGAAAGGATTATCCCATTAGTAGAATCGAGATTTAATCTTGTTGAACTCGCTCCAAAAGGAACGGGGAAATCATTTGTTTATGATAATTCATCAAATTATATTGCAGTTCGTTCGGGCAGTATTACGCCGGCGGTATTGTTTTTTAACGATAGCAGAAAGACGCCGGGGTTAATCACAAGGTATGATTGTGTTGTTATAGATGAGGCGCAAAAATTAAAAGCGGACAGTAGTGGAGAATTAACGGCATTGTTAAAATCTTATCTTGAGTCAGGTAAATTTGGCAAAGGTTCTGCTAATGCAGTAAGCGCCGAGTCGGGAATAGTTATTCTTGCAAATATAGAATTAGATAGCGATAATAATCCTTTATATGAAGAAACAGGATTATTAAGAGTTTTCCCGAACTTTTTGAGAGAGACTGCATTTATCGATAGAATGTTGGGATTGTTACCCGGGTGGGAGTTGCCAAGAACAACAAAAGAAACGCCGTCAAAGTATTTGGGATTTAAAGGGGATATTTTTGCTGAAATATTGCATAGTTTAAGAAATGATATTAGTTATAAAGATTATGTAAAGCAAAATATGGAATTAACCGGTTGTGATGATATGCGAGATACAAAAGCCATAGAATCCGGAGCCAGCGCATTATTAAAAATTATATTTCCAGATAAAGAACCAAGCGAGGAAGAATTTTATAAATATTGTGTTAATCCTGCGGTCGAACTAAGACAAAGAATTAGAGA
>Ga0116183_1002802_pt1 | contig 18354 bp, 13 predicted proteins | sample AD_UKC078_MetaG_FD_89753 | JGI IMG/M metagenome (GOLD analysis project Ga0116183, IMG submission 89753) | Active sludge microbial communities of municipal wastewater-treating anaerobic digesters from USA - AD_UKC078_MetaG | ecosystem: Engineered > Bioreactor > Anaerobic > Digestate | place: USA... | reverse complement strand
GTCGAAAGGGAAGTCTCAGCTCTCTACAGCGATATCTGCTTCGCGCTGGAATACATACCGGCCGATGCTCCTCCTTGCCTCGTCGCTCGCGACTGGCGCGTATAGTTCCAGACTCATACCTTCGGAATTTTTTGGCGCGATACTGGTCCTTGGCGCGGTTTCGTTCATATCGCTGATTGCCTGCGTATGCTTCCGTTGGAATTTTTTAGTTTCAGTCGCTTTTGCCGTCATCGCATCCTTTGCTATCGGCGCATCCGCATCGATTCATGCGCAAAACTCAGTGGGGCTTGAAGGCATTTCGCCCGACTCCAGTATATCCTGCGTGTGCGAAGGGATTGTCGCCGGAGTTCCGCAGCGAAGGCAAAAGGGATGCAGCGCAGATATCGATCTCAAAAGCTGTGAATGTCGCGGTGTTGTTCCTTCCTCCGCATCAGGGCGCGCGAGATTTTTCGCATCGAGGGCGAAAGTCGCTCCAGACGAGGGAGACCGCGTGCGCTTCAGGTGCAGGTTTTTTGATTCAGATGAAAATGACAACCCCGGCAAATTCGAATACGGAAGATTTCTCGCCTCGCGCGGAATAGGTGCCACCGGAATTATCTACGGCCAGTTTGAAGTCATAGGCGAAGATAGCTCTATTTTGCAGCGCGCGATCAACTGGGCCAGGAACAATATTGCGGCCTCCATACCCACATCTATTTCAGAGGAGCGCAGGGGCGTGATAGAGGCAGTAGCGCTTGGCAAGAAGGATCTCTTCAGCGGCGATTTGCGCCGCGAATTTTCGGCGGCGGGGATATCGCATATCTTCGCAATATCGGGTCTTCATGTGGGGCTTGTCTCGGCATTCATTTTTTTTCTCATAAAAATTTCTATCGGTAGGATTTCTTTTCTTTTGCTGTGCATGCCGGTTCAGAGAATTGCGGCGTTAGCTACGCTTCCTGCGATATGGTCGTATGTGGTGATAACAGGATATTCGATTTCATCGATTCGCGCCGGAATAATGATAACCGTCTATCTCTTTGGAATGCTTGTCGGGCGCAGGCAGGATCTCCTCAATACGTTGGCGATTGCGGTGGCGCTCATACTTCTCATTATGCCGCTTTCTCTCTTCGACATTTCCTTTCAGCTCTCAGTGACAGCGGTGTTGGGAATAGCCATCTTTGCCCGCCGCTTTGAGATTTTTTTGAAGGCGCGCTGCGTTGGGTTTTTCAAATCAAGATGGGCCCGCAGGATCGCCTCGTCCCTGATATCCACATCTTCGGTAACCGCTGCAGCCACGATAGCGGTTTCTCCGCTGGTTGCCTACCACTTCAAGATCGTAACACTTTTGGGTTTTTTTACAAATATAGTGGCAATTCCTGTTGCAGCCTTCGCGCTGGTTCCGGCTGCATTTATCGCATCGCTCGTGGCGCTATTTTCGCAATGGTTAGCTGCGGTGATCTGGCATCTCGTCGCGATTCCGGCGGGGGCTCTTCTCTCGATTTCAAATTTTTCCGCCGAGCACGGTTCGTGGGGGATCCTGAATTTCGCTCCCACCGCTTTGGAGTTGTCGCTCTTATATCTATTTCTGATATCCATAAGCGCATCCGATATTTTAAAAGGAAGATCGATGAGATTCATCCTGCCTGCGTTTTTTGCGCTCCTCCTTTTAGGCGATGCTCTATACTGGAGGGTGCTCCCTCTCTTTGAGACCCGTCTGCGGATTTATTTTTTCGACGTCGGGGAAGGGCAGTCGGCCTTGCTTCGTCTTCCGGGAGGAAGCGATATCCTAGTGGATGGAGGAGGCAATTCCGGGGAAAATTTCGACATAGGCGAGCGAATCGTTGCCCCGGCTCTCTGGTCGATGGGGGTTCATCGACTTTCTGCAATTGTTGTCACCGCTCCGAAGGTGACGCGCTTCAAGGGGCTTCGTTATATGATCGAAAATTTTTCGCCGGAGGAAATCATAGTCGGTTCGGCTTCCGGCCCCGATGCCGACGGTGCGGAATTTTCCTCCTTCCTGCAGTGGATAAAGTCGGAGGGCAATGCTCTTAAAGTTCTGCCTGCGGAAGTGACGCGCGAAATTCGTTCCGGAGTGGGGTTTGAATTCATAAACCAGATGCGCGACTTTGGCGCGAGACGCGGCGAATATTCCATATCCCTCAACATCATCCACGATGAGGTGAATATTCTGATGCAGGGAGATTCCGCCAGGGCCCCGGTTCCTTCCAATGCGCTTCTCTTTGCCGCTTCGATGGGGAAATACGATGTGGAAAAAATAGAGAGATCGATTCAGAGGCTCGATCCTGATTATGTTATTCTTTCAGACGAACGTCCGCGCTGGGTAAGGCCCTTCGTGAAGGATTCGTGGCGTTATCCGGAAGGGATTATAAAAACCGACAGGGATGGAATGGTTGAGGCGGTGAGCGACGGCAGCGACATCAGCCTGCGTTTTCCCATGAGACGAAGCGCCAGCCGACCGGTCCCCTTTCAACGGTCGCGTGGATGAGTTTTACCGTTCCGTCCTTAAGGGTTATGAAGGCCTCTATCGCCACGAGTTTTTTGTGGATCTCCTGCTGTGAGATCACTTCCACTTTTTCGACCGGGTTCGAATTGTAGTCGCTCTGTTTGAACTTCTTGCCGTATTTCTTGAAGTGACTTTTTATTATTTTTTCGCTGCGGGCGGAAGAGGGTTGGCGAGCGCAGGAGGCTCCCATCGCCGGGAACATCATGGCGGCTACGACGATAGCGGCTATCTCTTTTCTGATCTTCATCGGATTGCCTCGTTAACATGCCAGATAAAGGCAGGCAATGAAATTATTCAGTCGAAAGGGATGACTATGATCTCTCCCTTGGATGGGTTTCTTCGTATATTCGCATTGGCCTGCCGTATCCTCGTAGGGTCGATGCCGTACATCCAAGCTATCGAATTTACCGTTTCGTTGGGGGCCACTACGTGCCTTATGGATCCCCGCTGACTCTTTGGGGCCCTCGCCGCCGCTGCAATGAATATCGATCCCTTCCCCTCGGGCACCTTAATCGGATAAGCGATGGGGATGAGTTGGTCGCCCGATATTACCTTCGAGCTGAATCCGGGGTTCAGTTCCAGAAGTTCTTCCAGCGGTATGCCGGAGACGCCGGCCACGCTGGGAAGCGATATGTGATATGCGGTTCTCACCATCTCAAAGCGAAGAGGGTCGTCATATGATATGGGCCCGAAGTACTTTTCCGGGTTTTCGGCTACCTCCAGTGCAGCCAGATATTCCGGGAAAAAATTCCTCGATGCGAAGCCGTACGCGCGGTGTTTGAAATTTTTTACGATCTTCGCGATGTCTTTGGTGCCAAGCGTCTGGACGGCCTGTTTGAGGCGCCCTCTGCCCGCGTTGTAGGCGTTTATGGCCAGTGGCCACGTGCCGAGCTCATTGTAATTGTGCCTGAGCAGCTTGATAGAAGCGTGCGTCGCCGCGATCGGGTCGTTTCTCTCATCGACTATCTTGTTCATTCTCAGATATAATTTTCCGGTCTGTGGCATGAACTGCCATATTCCACTGGCTCCGACGGAGCTCTTCGCCTTCAGATTGAACATCGATTCGACGAAGATGAGTCTGCTCAGTTCGCGGGGCATTCCGCTTTCTTCGTATATTCTTTCGATCTCTCCGAGGTATCGCCCTGAATATTTTAGCCCGGCGATAAATTTGTCGCGCTGTCCAATCTGGGCGCGAACTCCAAACTCCTCCGCGGCGCGTTGGAATTTTTTCGGATCACCCACATTGTCAAAGAGCTTTTTGATTCTCCACTCCTCGTCGTTTAGAGAGGATGAGAGGCGCTGGTTTTGAGCCAGCATTTCCAGTATGGAAACTATTCGTTCGCGCTTTTCCTCGATGAGTTTTTCCTTTTTGTGCTGTTTTTCCAGCTCCGAGAGGCGCATGTCCCCTTCGATATATCCCAGATCTACGACATCATAGATGATATCGAGATAGATGGGATGATGCAGGACGACCTGGTTCTTGTCGTATCGGGAATAGATCGCCTTCCAGAATGCCACATCCTTTTCCAACTCAGGCGGTGTGAAGATCCAGGAATATTCTTTCTTAGATCTTCTGAGAACGTGCGCGGGCGGCTCGTGAATCGCCAGGCTGGATCTTGGGTACGTGACGAGCGTTATGGATGAGCCTCTGGGAGCATCCTCCGCAACCGGTACGAAATTGTCGGGGACTCCCTGGAAGGTTTCGGTCGGTTCCGGCTCAATCGGTACAGCATTTCCAAAGTTGCTGTCATCGACAGCTGTGCCGCTACCTCCCGCCACGTCTGGAGACTGATTGGGATCCGTCAATGTCAAATCCTGCGCCTGTGCATCCTGACCCGGAGGGATCGGGACCTGCTCAGGTTTGAAATAGGCGAGCTGTCCGGATGGATTTTCAATCTTTACTTCAGCCGCCGGTTTCTCCTTTTCAAGATCGACGATAGATGAGAGATTTTTCGCCGAGGGAAAATTTTTCTTCGTCGCGGAACCGGCGCCTATTCCCGCGCGTCCAAGGTGGTCCGGAATCGCCAGGATTATGAACGCCGCAACCGCGGCCACAAGGCATGCGGAGATGAATCCATGCAGTATTCTTGAAGACCTCTCTTTGCTCACGGCGTGGCCTCCGCTATCATCTTCACCACTTCAACCTCCGCACGGTGCGCGGCATCGGCCCCCTTTGGGAGTCCGTTTACGAGGATTGCAAATGCTGCTATTTTGCCACTTTTCATGGGAACGTATCCGGCCAGCGTGCTTACTCCGCCGAGGGTTCCGGTCTTGGTCCTTGCGATTCCTCGCACCCTGTCCGCAAATTTCCAATTGCGAGTCGTTCCATCGACCCCCATGATCGCGAATGAGGATATTAGATCCGGCCTTATCGCGAAGTCGCTATATGCCGAAGCGAGAACCTGTGCCAATGCGTTTGCGGTGATGCGAGTCTGATCGGAGAGGCCGGAGCCGTTTTCGATGGAGAAGGATTCCTGTGGGATCCCAATGGAACGCATGTATTCCGATATCACAGAGATCCCCTTGGAGGTCGAGCCCGGGCTTCCTAAGCGCACGGCTCCCATGTGCTTGGCGATCTGTTCAGCTATGAAATTATTGGAAAACTTATTCATCGAGCGAATCAGTTCCGACATGGGCTTCGAATTCTTTCTGGCGATCAAATGCGCACCCTGCGGAACAGTCGCGTGGCGAACCGTTGAACCCACCTCGACGCCATTTTGGCGAAGCGCAAAGGCCAGCGCTGATGCTGCGAATTTTATTGGGTCGCTTATGCTTCTGTGAATCGCCTGCACTCCGGCGTTTTTTGGAATCGAGCCCGTGAGCAGAAAGGTTTCTCCATGAGAATTTTGGGATGAGGATATCCCCACATTGTATTTTCCGCCCGTCGTCACCTTGTTTACGATGGAGATGTAGTCGACCGGCGGCTCCACGCTTACGATAGCAGGGGCGCCTGCGCCATCGCCGGGGGCCACCTTGATCGTTATCGCGTTGAAGTTCACCGCGGCTGCGGAGGTCTTGGCTGCGTAGGCCCTGCCGTCGTTGCCGTTCTTTCTGGGAAATTCGTGCGAGTCGAAGAATGAATCGTCGATTACGATCGCTCCGGTGATCTTTTGGATTCCTACGCCGCGGACGTCACGCGCCGCTTTCCAAACTTCCTCGGAGACCAGCATCGGATCCCCCGTACCATGCACGTAGAGGTTGTTTATAACCCCGCCTGTGGGTTCATGGTCTGAATAGAAGGATGTCTTCATCCTGTAATTCGGTCCGAGGGAAGATAGGGCGGCTGCTGCGGTCAATATCTTCATACAGGAGGCGGGGTTTAGCGGGATATCCTGATTATGCATCGCCAATGGCTGCCCGCTTTCGGCGTCTATCACAGCTATTGCGGTTCCCTCCCTGCTGAAGCCCGGATTGCCGAGGGCCTTGTTCAGGTTCAAGGAACTGGCCGCCGAGAGTGGGGATGCGGCGGCAATTGATAGCAAGGTTATCCCTGATACGAATGTTCTTTTGAGTCTGTTTGACATAGGTCATTGTTCCACGTAATTTGTCAGGAGTCAGGCAGGGGGTATCTATGATATTTTGCGGTAAATATCAAATGAATCCGGAGCTAATTCCTTTTCGGAAGCCGGGGGGCTTTTTCTCATCCCCGAATGATTTAATCGGGGATCACGTAAAAACCGCATCCCGCGATCTGACTGATCGTATCACCGCCGCAGCTGGCGGTTTAAAGAATGCGGGAATGATGAGGCCTCTCTCGTTACGGTTTGGACTTCTGGTCTGCCTGATCTCGATGATCCTCTCCTTCTCCTGCTCGCGCTCCGCCGAAACGGATTTCACGCTTAGGGTAGGTATTCCAAACGGCCCGGTAACTCTCGACACGAGGCTTGCCACGGACTCGTACGGGATAATGATCTCCCGTCTCATCGGCGACGGGCTCTTCAAGCTCACCCCAAACTTCGAAGTCGTCCCCAATCTGGTCGAAAGCTACGAGCAGCCGAGCGAGACGATCTACATCTTTCGTATCAGGGAAGGGGTGAAGTTTCATAACGGACTTCCTCTGACCGCGGAGGATGTGGAGTATACTTACAAGTCGATACTGGGAAGCGAGCTCAACTCCCCATTCAAAGGGGCCTTCGACAGGGTCAAGGCTATGGAGGTGCTGTCGCCGACATCGATCAGGATAGAACTCAAGGAGCCTTATGCGCCATTTCTGACCGTTCTGGGAATAGGAATCGTCCCGAAAAAGATCGCTTCTGAGATGGGCGAGGGCTTCGGGACCGCCCCCGTCGGCACTGGCCCGTACAAGCTCATTCGATTCGTTTCCGATTCCATAGTGGAGCTTGAGGCCAACGCCGAATATTACGGCGAGATTCCAAAAACCAGGAAGCTGACCTTCGACGTCATCAAGGATGACAATGTCAGAATCCTCAAGCTCATGAAAGGGGAGATAGATCTGGTACAGAACGGAATTCCGCCGATGCTTATCGATAAGATTCTGGAAGACCCCGCTATAAAGATGAAATCGGATACGAGCGTCGTTGTTACCTATCTCGGGTTCAACCTTTCCGATCCCATTCTCAAAAACGGGCTCGTTCGGGGGGCGATAGCGCATGCCATAGACAGGGATGCGATAATAGGGCATCGTTTCAAGGGGCTCGCGGTGAAAGCCAACTCGATACTCGCGCCGGAGAACTGGGCATATAACAGCGAGCTTAGGGGGTACGACTTCGATCCCTCGCAGGCGAAGAGGATGCTGGACGAGGCCGGTTTTCCGGATCCGGATGGAGATGGCCCCGGGAAGCGCTTTGTAATCGTGTACAAGACCTCGACGGTAAAGGAGCGCATCGACATAGCACAGATGATAGCGCATCAGCTTGGCGATGTCGGCATCGGAGTTCGCGTCGAGCCTTACGAGTGGGGAAAATTCTACGGTGATATCAGAAAGGGAAATTTTCAGATGTATTCGCTCTCATGGTCGCTGCTCACCGAGCCCGATATGTTCTATGACATCTGCCACACCTCCCAGCTCGCTCCAAAGGGAGTCAACAGGAACAGGTATAGCGATCCTGAGGTGGACGATCTGGTGCTCCTCGGAAGGGTGACGATGGATCGCGCCAGGCGCAAGGAGATCTATGCGCGGGTGCAGCAAATCCTCTTGCAGGATCTTCCATACCTTCCGCTCTGGTACGAGAAAAATGTGGTGCTTTACAGGGATAATCTCATCGGCGTAACGCTTCGTCCCGATGGCGACCTGCATACGCTTGTAGGGGTGGAGAAGAAAAAAAGGTGATTGCTGACTCGTGAATGGTGACTGGCGGAAGAACAGGTTCAGGTTGAGGCTAAGGTTAAGTTGATCGGCTGGCAAGGGATTCCCGCCTAAGGCGTGCGGGAATGACATTACGGTTGTCATCCCCGAGTGCTTTAATCGGGGATCCAGTAAAAGCCGTGACTTGAACAAATTGAAAGGTATGAAATGGTCCTTGTGTACATCATAAAAAGACTGCTCGCCGCGCTGCCTGTTCTTCTGGCGGTCTCGACTATCGTCTTCTTTCTCATCCACGCAATCCCCGGAGATCCGGTCGATCTGATACTCGGGGATAACGCGATCCAGGCCGATCGTGCGGAGCTCATCAAAAATCTCCATCTCGATGAGCCTGTTGCAAAGCAGTACGGAAGATTTTTGGCAGGGCTTTTTACTGGCGACCTCGGCAATTCGATCTACGACAAGCGTCCTGTTACATCCTATATCCGCGACCGCTTCGGTTCCACCTTCATCCTTTCGGTCTGTGCGATGTTCGTGGCAGTAGCAATAGCGATTCCTGCAGGCATCCTTGCTGCGGTGAAGAAGGGGACCTTCTGGGACCAGTCGGCCATGTTCGTATCTCTCTTCGGAATATCGATTCCGAACTTCTGGTTGGGGCCGGTTCTGATACTTATCTTTTCGGTGAAGCTAGGCTGGCTTCCTATCTCCGGGCGCGAGAGCCTTTCATCCCTGATACTTCCATCCGTAACGCTTGGCGCTGCGCTAGCTGCCATGCTTTCGAGACTGACGCGCTCCTCGATGATAGAGGAGATCTCTCGCGAATACGTGACCACCGCGCGCGCGAAGGGGCTCTCCGAATGCAGGGTCATCTTCAAGCACGCCCTTCGGAATGCCTTGAATCCGATAATCACAATAATCGGATTGCAGACCGCAGCCCTTCTGGCAGGGACGATAATCACGGAGAAGATATTCAACTGGCCGGGGCTTGGAATGCTTCTGCTGGATTCTATTGCAAGGCGAGATTATCCGGTGGTGCAAGGGTGTATCATAGTTATTTCCTTTGCGTACGTTTTGATAAATACGGCGACGGATGTATTTTACAAGGTTGCGGATCCGAAGGTGAGGATATAAAGGCCGTGACTCGTAACTGGTGAACGGTTGGAACCCCGCGTTAGCGGCGGCTTACAGCGTGCGGGAATGACATTCATGGTGTCATTCCCGAATAACGAGAAGGTTGTCATCCCCGAATGGTGTAATCGGGGATCCCGCAACGACCGCGGCTGGTGTATAGACCATTGACCTAAAAAACAGGCTAAGGCTGAGGTTGATGAAAACTCTGACTTCAAAAATTGGTGCGGTGCTTGTCGCGATCCTGATCGTCGCAGCGATCTTCGCCCCGTGGCTCGCCCCTCACGATCCGGGCAAATACAATCTCGACATGGCCTTTGCAGCCCCGTCGCTGGAATATCCGCTCGGCAACGATGCCGATGGACGCGACATACTTTCGCGTATCATCTATGGCGCTCGCATATCCCTCGGGATAGGGATTGTGGTCACCGCAGTTTCCATGCTTCTGGGTAGCCTCATAGGGGTGTGGTCTGGATACGCCGGAGGTATCCCCGACAAAATTTTCATATTTTTTTCGGATGTTTTTCTGGCCTTCCCCGGCTTTCTCTTCGCGATAGCCATCGCCGCTTTTCTTCAGCCTTCGATCGTGAATGTGATCTTCATCCTCTGCCTGAAGGGATGGGTTACCTTTGCTCGCCTCGTGCGCGGCCAGACGATGTCACTCAGGGAGCGCGAGTTCGTCGCCGCAGGGAGGGCGATCGGCGCCGGAAAATGGCGCATCTATCTGAGGCACCTTTTCCCGAATATGATAGGTCCGATTCTCGTGAACGCCAGCTTCGGCATGGCGGGGGTGATAATGGTCGAGTCTTCGCTCTCCTTTCTTGGACTCGGTGTTCCCGTCGATGCCGCGAGCTGGGGGGTGATGCTCGATCAGGGGACGAAATATCTTTTGATAGCCCCGCATCTTTCGATATATCCCGGCGTGGCCATAATGCTCGTCGTGCTCGGTTTCAATTTTCTGGGGGACGGACTGCGCGACGCGCTCGCGCCGAAGAACAGATAGCACCCCTGACTCGTGACTGGTGAGCGGTGAACGGTTGGAACGAGATTCCCGCCTGCCCCGCGTTAGCGGCGGCTTACAGCGTGCGGGAATGACATTCATGGTGTCATCCCCGAATGGTGTAATCGAGGATCCCGTAACAAGCGTGACTGGGAAAAACAGAAGCTAGAAGCGAGAGGCTGGAAGCTAGAAAAAGCGGAGATTAGAAATCTCGCTTCTCACTTCTAGATTCTAGTTTCTTCCTCTTACTCGAAAACAGCTATTCATGCTCGGCATTATCGGAGGTTATATGCGACAGGAGGCCGGACAGCTGATGATGGTCGGAGTACCTGGCACCGCGATGACCGTGGAACTTGCCCAGTTTATGCGGCGAGTCCGTCCTGCGGGAGTCATCCTCTTTTCAAGGAATGTGAAATCCCTTTCACAGCTGCGCAGTTTTATAGCCGACCTTCGCAGTGAGGGGGGAAATGACCTCATCATCTCAGTGGATGAGGAGGGGGGAAGGGTGCGTCGGCTGGTCTCCCCCTTTCCTAAGCTTCCCCCTGCCGCCGAATATGAAAATATGAGAGAGCCGCGCGCCTCCGTAAAGCAACTCGTTTCGAAGGCGGCCTGTGAAATGGCGAAGCTCGGGATCGATCTCGATTTTGCGCCCGTTCTCGACGTGGCGACAAATCCGAAAAATCCGGCGATAGGGGATCGCGCCTTTTCTGCGAGTGCCGCCGTGGTCGCCGATCTCGGTGCTGAATTCATTCGCGCCCTCGAGCAAAATGGAGTGGGGGCCTGCGGCAAGCACTTTCCGGGGCATGGGGATACCGACCTCGACTCCCATTTGGCGCTCCCCGTTCTCAGGCACTCGCGCGCGCGCTTTGATGAATGCGAGCTTATTCCATTTCATGCTGCCGCAAGGATGGGGGTTGCTTCAATCATGACCGCTCATATCCTCGTTCCTGCGCTGGATCCGAAATTTCCCGCTTCGATATCGAAGTCGATCGTAACCGGCCTCCTTAGAAACGAGATCGGATACCGCGGGCTGATCCTCACCGATGACCTCGAGATGAAGGGGATTTCGGACAGCCATCCCCCTGAGAAGTCCGCTTCGATGGCGATCTCAGCCGGAAATGACGCCGTGCTGGTCTGTTCCGGAGACCTTGTGCTGGAGAACCGTGTTTTCGATTCCATTTCGGGCGCGATTTTATCCGGCGAGCTCATGCGGCAACAGGTCGAGTCATCGATCTCACGCACAGATGAATTTCGCTCCCGATTTTCCTCCAGTCACGAGTCACGGTAGTCACCAGCTGCCCCTTCATCCGTCAGACGGAGCAACTCGCATCCCTCCGGGGGTTTTCTTTTAAAGTTTATATAAATCAATATATTAAATCGAATATCTATAATCGACTTCATTATTTTTCCGCTTGGCTTGTCAATTGCATAGTCAAGTGGCGAAGTACCCCGTCCCGGCGGGAGTTATTATGTAATAAGCTGTAAATACAACTAGTTACATATATTGAACCCCGGGCGCAGGTGGTGAGAGGAGTCCCAAGAGATGAGCGAGGTTGGAATCAAAAAATTTGGGGATGGCTGGCAGCAATCGAAGAAGAGCACCTCGGAGAAGTTGGCTGAAAAGCGCGAAGGCTCCGCCGTCAGGGAGGGCTCACAGGCCTCTAAAGCCATGGATATGGCTAATTCTTCCCCTCCCGATCCCTCTAGAAGAAGGGAGGGGGCGGCTGCGCCTCTAAAAGGCCCCGAGATAGATGTGGGGAGGGGGGATAATCAGAGGGCTGAAAGGGCTCCTCTGGAAAGCCATGACCGCGCCGCTGCCGAAAGCTCGCAGGCATCGAAGGAGTTCCTGAAAAACAGGGCCGATGCCGCAAACCTTAAAAGCCTCGAAACAAAGATGCCGGCCGCGCAGGCAAAGGCTCTCGATCCGGCCGCTACGGCGACCAGAAACCCCATTCTCGACAAGGGGCCATCGGCTAGAACCGAGTTCGTAGGAGATCCCCAAAAGGCCCCGAATCAGGGGGGGATGAATGCCGATCGGGGGGCGCGCCCATCCATCCGTGATAAGGGACCCGAACAGCAGGCAGGCAGAAAAAGGGAGGGGGGAAGAGGGGCATCGGATAAGGGGAATAAATCCGCGGCTAAGCTGACTTCTGCTGTGGATGCGAAGGATATTCCAAAGAGCGCCGATCCGGCCCGCGCTGAAGGGGCTCTAGCGGCCTCGGTGACACAGGATGTCGCGAAACCCTCCAAATCCGGCGAATCCGACAAAAAAACCGGCCGCAAGGGTGGGGAAAAGGGCTCCGAAAGAAAAACTGGATCATCGAAAGGGAGTGGATCGATCGCCTACGCCAGCGGATCGAATGCTGCGCGCGATCTAAACGCCATGCTAGGAGGCTTTGGCTCCGGCACCGGCGAAGAGGGGGAAAATAGGGATGAAGCGGTCTCCGCTCCCGCGGGAATAGCGGCATCAGCAGAGGGGGTGGAAGCAGGGGCGATTCCGGAAAGCGACCCGAGCTTTGTGGTCTATAGCGAATTCGACACCTCCCACCCCGGCGTGGAGATGGTGAAATCCAAGGCCCAGCTCTACGGGCGGCTGATAGAGAAAAAGACGCGGTTGACGGAGATAGCCAAGCTCAATTCGGAGCTCACGGAAAAGATATCCGACCTCTTCAAGGCGAAGGGGCTTAAGGATCGCCTGATCGGCGATCTCAAGGATGAAATCAAACTCGCGGACATGCTCGGCTCGCCTTATGGCGGCAACATGCTTCGCGGCTAGTTAGGGAAGCGAGGGGACTATGGCTTTATCTGGCGGATTTAGAGTTGAAGATGGGATGATTCATAACCCTGCCGGATTTCTGGGCGCCCTTTCGAACGTAACGAAAAGCGCGGAGGATTTTATCACCGGGCGCATCGGCAGCTCATTTGGAGAATCCAACTTCGCTATGTTCGGCGCAGGCGACTCTCCCGCGGCCAGCATGATAGCTGCGGGGTCGGGCCAGCTTTCCAAACTTTTTGCGGAGAACGCCCGTAGCCTGATAGCTCAGCAGCAGGGGCCGGGGCTTTCATATGATCCCGTCGCCGAATTCATGAAGATGCAGGGGCCTGAGGCGCCGAACTTTAGCGGTGCCGCGCCGGCTCACTCCGCTCCCGCGGCGGCGCAAGGGGCAGGTTCCGGCGGCTTCAACATAGATGCAAGCGGCAAGCCCTCCGGCGAGATCGACGAGGCCAAGCGTGAGGAGTTTACAACGGCGATCGCTGAGAAGGGATATAGTGAAGATCAAGCGGCAGAGCTGCTCAAAGTCATAGAAAAAAAGGCGGGTGGCGATGCAAAGAAGGCCGCGGTCCTTTTAAGGTCCATGCCGAAAGCCAAGGGGGATAACTGGCGCAAGGATTTTGCCACGTGGTACGGCACCACAATCCTCGGCAAGAGTGCGGATGCGGCGAATGCCGTGGTTGATGAAAAGGTCTATGGCAAGGGGGCCGAGGTTAAGTTGAAGAGAACTTCGGGAGGGGATAAAAAAGATAAAAAAGTTACAGTGGCACATGCGTTTGAGGTGACTAGTGGAACTAGTGATGTAATGGCTGCAGGATCGGTATATCATCGTCTGTCCGATGGAAAATGGATGGCTGAGGACTCTGACACTCTAAAAGAATTTGCTCCCCTCCAAGGGGCGATGGGGGAAGTCATTCTTACTGACAATACTGAAACTACACTCACGCTAAAATCCGACTATCGCGACGGCGTTGAGAAAATGGATGTCGGAGCTTTGATTGATCATTTGAATACGGCGTTTGGAGTTGAAACGGTTAAGGCTAAGGGGGGGGGCGACAGCTGATGACGCTTCCGCTCCAAGACCGGAGTCGGCTAGTGCAGATGGTAAAGTGGAGAAAGCCGCTCCTGCCGTTGAAGCAGATTCGGATGCGAGTGCGGCTGAGGCTGAGGCATCTGAATCAGCTGATGATTCTGCAGCAGTATAGTCCACCGCAAGAGTTGCCACAGATTCCGAACCTGCTACAGTTGCAAAACATGTGACATCGATTCAGAGTATGTCTGATGTAATATTCTCCGACGGATTCAAGGCGACACTTGATGACAAGACCGTGAAGTTGGCATTCAAGGGTGAAGCGAAAAAAAATGAGTTTAAGGAAATATTATCGGATTCTGTAAAGGCAAAACGACTCGCTGGCGCTATTAAAGCTATGCTGAGTAGACTTCCTGACGGCGGATTTCTCGAGATCGGCGGCGTGAGAATAGCTAAAGCTACCGATGGTGCAGCCGCTGTTCAAATGCTTAAAAGTAGGTTAGTATCAGTTGCTACTTAGGTCATCGGATATCATCACGCCAGTCACGAGTTATGGTTAACGGTAAATGGTAAATGGTGAACGGAAACCCTCGTTGTCATTGCGAGCGTCAAGCGAAGCAATCCCGCTCCAACACTTCCGGTTTTCGACCATCGACCGACGTCAAGAAGCCAGAATCTAGAAGTGAGAAGCTAGATTTCTACGGGTGAGGTTTTTCTAGCTTCTAGCATCTCCCCTCTAGCCTCTGTTTTTCCGCCATTCTCGGTCGTTACGGGATTGCCACGCTCCTTCGTCGCTCGCAATGACACCCGCGTATCGTCATTGCGAGCCGAAGGCGAAGCAATCCCGTGCCGACATTTCCGATCTTCGACCCTCGACCATCGACCCTCGAGTATTCCAGTCACGGTTTTTTAATTTTCCTTGCGGAGTTGGGAAAAATGTTTAGTAAGAACTCCTAGAGGTTTTTTCATGACCAAAGAAATATCCAAGTCAAGCGACTCAAGAGCCCTTAAAATCCGAAACAGCACTGCCGAATTTCTTATTTTTACGGCGCAGGCCGCAAAGGGGGGAATCGAGGTAAGGTATGAGGATGAAACTGTATGGCTTACCCAGAAAATGATGGCGGCGCTTTTTGACGTGGGGGTTCCCACGGTCAATGAACATTTGGCTAATATCTATAAGTCCTTAGAATTAAAGGAAAAAGCAACTATTCGGAAGTTCCGAATAGTTCAGAAAGAGGGCTGTAGAGAGGTCCGTCGGGAGGTGGAACATTACAACCTAGATGTCATCATCGCGCTCGGTTACAGGGTCAATTCAGTCAGGGCGACCGAGTTTCGCAGATGGGCTACAGAGGTTTTGAAGCAATTCGCAATCAAGGGATATGTGCTGGACAAGGAGCGCCTAAAAAACGGCCCACTGTTGGGTCGGGACTATTTTGAATCCCTGCTCGAAGAAATTCGGGAGATAAGGGCTAGTGAAAGGCGTTTTTATCAGAAGATCACCGATATATATTCGACCGCGGTTGATTATGATCCTGAAAGCCAACTTACAAAAGATTTCTTCGCAACTGTTCAGAACAAGATGCATTACGCCATACATGGGCGCACTGCCGCTGAGATTGTCAGGGAAAGGGCAGACAGCAAAAAATCGCACATGGGTTTGATGACGTGGAAGCGCGCTCCGAAGGGGAAAATTTTAAAAAGCGATGTTTCAGTTGCGAAAAACTATCTGACAAAAGAGGAAATGGACTCTCTAAACCGCGTGGTTTCGATGTATCTTGATTATGCCGAAGACCAAGCCTCGCGCAAGATCCCAATGACCATGGAAGGCTGGGCAAAGAAGCTCGATGCGTTTTTGAAATTCAATGAAAGGGATGTGCTTGATAATTTTGGCAAGGTTTCGGCTGAAGTTGCAAAATCCTTCGCCGAGAGCGAGTTCGAAAAATATCGTTTGCTTCAGGATGAATCCTTTGAATCCGATTTCGACCGCGAAGTAGCCAGCCTTCTGAAGAGAAATAAAAAATATTCTTGAACCACGATTAAAGGTTAACGGTGAACGGAAACCCTTGCCGTCATTGCGAGCGCCAAGCGAAGCAATCCCGTTCCGACCATAACTTCGACCATGGACAATTGACCATCGACCAAAAATTCGAAAGGTTGAGGCTGAGGTTAAGGTTGAGGTTAAGGTTGAGGTTAAGGTTGAGCGGGAAGCATTTCCCTTAGCCTTAACCTTAGCCTTAGCCTGAACCTGTTTTTTCGGTCAATGGTCTATGGTCCATTGTCAATCGTCACCAGTCACGGTAGTCACGGGATCCCCGCCTTCGCGGGGATGACAGGCTTTTATCGCACTATCGCACTATTGAACCTCGATTTTGCTGAGATTGACAATACTGTAGTAGCGGTATAATATTGTCATTATGGAAATAAAACGTAATATATTCAAGCCTTTATCGGACGACATATTTTCCAAAGAGATCTCAATATTGATCGGTGCGCGGCAGGTAGGCAAGACCTTTCTGCTGAAAAAGATAAAATCGGAGGCCCAAAAAAAGGGGCTAAAAACCAGATATTTTGATCTTGAGATACCTTCGGACATCATCAAGTTCAATACCAAAGAGACTGAAATATTCGATCTTCTTACTGGCGATGTAGACGTCGTCTTCATCGACGAATTTCACTACCTGAAAAATGCCTCGCACATATTCAAGGCGGTTTACGACAGCCAAAAGGGGACCAAAATTTTCGCCTCCGGTTCCTCCTCCATCGAGGTTCATAAACATTTGCAGGAGTCGCTCGCCGGACGAAAGAGAATCCATCGCGTCTTTCCATGTTCCTTCTCGGAAATTTCTTCGCTGAAAGAGCGCCCCGGCATCGATGATTATATGATCTTTGGCGGGATGCCCGGCTTGGTTCATCAGCCGGATGCGACCAAGAAAAAAGAGTTGTTGCAGGATATCCTCCAGTCGTACCTGCTAAAAGATATCAAGAGCCTGATCAAGGAGGAAAATATCAGGGCGTTTAATAACCTGCTCTATCTGCTGGCGCAAAGTCAGGGGAGTTTGATTTCCGCGGCGAGTTTGGCGCAGGAAGTGGGGCTGACCTCACGCACGATCGAATCGTATCTGGAAATTCTCTCCCAAACTTTTGTTTGTTATCCGATAAGCAGCTACAGCAACAATCTGGGAAACGAACTGAAAAAATCCAGAAAATGCTATCTGTACGATTTGGGAATTCGGAATATTTTGTTGAAGGATTTCAGGCCACATAAAAATAGGCCCGATGCGGGGGCCATAATCGAGAGCTTTGTCTTTTTAGAGATATCGAAAAAGTTGACCCCCGATGTAGAGCTGAGATTCTGGCGCACGAGGGAAGGGGATGAGGTCGATTTTATTTGGGTGCTAAACCGGGTCCCCTATCCGATTGAGGTTAAATCCGGCGATGTTGGAGATGAAATACCAAAGGGGCTTAAAGTTTTTTTAAGGCGATATAGTGAAGCAAAGAGGGCCTTTATCCTTTACGGGGGAAAGAAAAAGGAGAAAGTGGCCGATGGCGTGACCTTTCATTATCTCCATTGGAGTGACGCGAACCTGATTCCGGAGATTATTTCGGATGAAGGTTAACGGTTAACGGTAAATGGTGAACGGAAACCCTCGTTGTCATTGCGAGCGCCAAGCGAAGCAATCCCGTTCCGACCATAACTTCGACCATGGACAATTGACCATCGACCGACGTCAATAAGCCAGAATCTAGAAGCTAGAAGCGAGAAGCGAGATTTCGACAGGCGAGGTTTTTCTAGCTTCTAGCATCTCCCCTCTAGCCTCTGTTTTTCCCCAGTCACGCCCCCTACTTTTAGCTGGCGCATTTTTGCCCGCCTGCTATGATGCCTCACCAAATGGGGGAAGCACGTGATGCGACGTATCCATTACATCACCGATTTTTTTCGCGTCGCCATTTTCCTCATCCTTCTACTTTTCATCCATTCCTCGCAGGCCTTTTGCGCCCCGGATCTTTCATCCGTAAAAATCGATCTCACCGATGAGGAGAGAACCTTCCTGGCGGAGCACTTTCCGATCCGCATCGGCATAATGAGCGATTGGCCCCCTCTCAATTATGTCGATGAGAGCGGCAAACCGGCAGGTCTCGGAAGTGAGTATCTAAGGTTGATCAATGAAAGGCTCGGCAACGTACTTTTAATAAACCCATCCCCCTTTCACGAGAGCTACGAGATGGTCAAAAAGGGGGAGCTCGATGCGATGATGGACATAACTCCCAACGATGAACGGGAGCCCTTTTTTGAGTTCACAATGCCGTATCTCGTGATCCCGCACGTGATAGTCGCGCGAAAGGACGGGCTTTATTTCTCCTCGGAGGAGGACCTCAAAGGAAAGACGATCGGGCTGGAAAAGGGATATTACAACATAGAGCACTTCCGCAAAAATCACCCCGAGGTCGAAATAAGGGAGTTCAAATCGACGAGCGATGCGCTAGATGCGGTCGCAAAAGGCGAGGTTGACGCCTACGCCGGGAACAGGGCCGTCTCCATGTACATCATGGAAAAGGAATTGCTCGACGGAATCAAGGCGCATGGGAAACTGACCATACCGGGGATAGAGCTCTCTATCGGCGTCAGGGAGGAACTTCCGATCCTCGCGAAAATTTT
>Ga0116183_1002798_pt1 | contig 18368 bp, 19 predicted proteins | sample AD_UKC078_MetaG_FD_89753 | JGI IMG/M metagenome (GOLD analysis project Ga0116183, IMG submission 89753) | Active sludge microbial communities of municipal wastewater-treating anaerobic digesters from USA - AD_UKC078_MetaG | ecosystem: Engineered > Bioreactor > Anaerobic > Digestate | place: USA... | reverse complement strand
GCCGGAGCGGTAAGCGTTCAGCCAAAGCTGCTGGCACCCTGCTAGCGGCAGGATTTACCAAAGTATATAACCTCGATGGCGGCATTATTGCTTGGGATAAAGAAGGTTTAGTCACAACAAAATCTGGCTTATAGGATTCATAGAATGAACGACATCCTCTTAAAAACATGCCTTGTTTTACTGGTGCTGACCGTGCCAGCCTGTGCCACTAAAATCAATGATGAAGTCGCAACAGCTAAATATTTGCAGGAAAGCCGTAACACGGCCATGGAATTCAGGAAAAAACTCATGGGTGTTCAAAAAGCCCAGCTGGAAAGCGTGGGTGCAGAAAATGCGATTCCTGTATGCAAGGTTGTAGCTCCTGGGCTAGCTGCAGAATACTCTAAAGATGGGCAGCAACTTAAACGTGTGTCTTTGAAAGCACGTAACAAAGTGCAAGGAACGCCAGATGCTTGGGAAAAAGAAATATTAGAGGGATTTGATAATGCACAACGTGACGGCAAGCCTGCAGATAACATGGAAGCCTCCACGGTAAGCAAAGATGCGGATGGGCGCTGGTTTCGCTACATGAAGGCGATTCCTACACAGGCTCAATGCCTGCAATGCCACGGTAAACCTGCTGATATTTCAGCGGGGATGAAAGCAAAATTAGCAGCAGAATATCCGCAAGACTTGGCGACTGGTTACAGCATAGGCGAAATTCGCGGTGCGATTTCAATCAAACGCAAAATTAACTAAATATGGCTCGGATATAGTAGGAAAGTAAAATTTCAATCATTTAGTATTGTCAAACAGAGGATTAGAACATGGCACATATCGTTATCATGGGTGCAGGCGTTGGTGGAATGCCTGCAGCTTACGAACTTAAAGCAAAAGTTGGCAACAAACACCAGATTACGGTAGTGAACACGGTGGATTATTTTCAATTTGTACCGTCTAATCCCTGGCTAGCAGTGGGTTGGCGCAAGCGCGATAAAATCACCTTCCCAATTCGCCCTTATTTGGAAAAAAAGGGCATCAATTTTATTGCCGAGGCTGTAACCAAAATAGATGCGGAACAAAATACATTGTTGCTTGCCAATGGGGACAATTTGAACTATGACTATCTGGTGATTGCAACGGGGCCGAAACTATCCTTTTAAGAAGTGCCAGGCTCTGGGCCAAACGGCGGTCATACCCACTCAATCTGCTCGGTAGACCATGCTGAGAAAACGTGGGATGCCTATCAAGAATTCCTTAAAGACCCAGGTCCTGTGATTATAGGCGCGATGCCGGGCGCCAGCTGCTTTGGCCCAGCCTACGAATTCACATTCATCATGAATACAGATTTACGTAAGAAGAAAATTCGTAACAAAGTGCCTATTACTTATATTACCAGCGAGCCTTATATTGGCCACTTGGGTTTGGGTGGCGTTGGCGATTCTAAGGGTATGCTGGAATCTGAATACCGTAATAATGATGTTAAGTGGATTACCAATGCCAAAGTTACCAAAGTTGAAACAGGCAAAATGTTTGTGGCTGAGCATGACAAGAGTGGCAATCTTGTGAAAGAGCATGAGTTACCCTTCAAATTTTCTATGATGCTCCCTGCCTTTAAAGGTGTTGAGCCTGTGGCCGCGGTGGAAGGTTTATGTAACCCAAGGGGTTTCGTGTTGATTGATGAGCATCAACGTAGCAAAAAGTATAAAAACATTTTTGCAGCAGGTGTATGTGTGGCTATTCCCCCCGTTGAAGTGACACCTGTTCCTACTGGCGCACCTAAAACTGGCTATATGATTGAATCAATGGTGACGGCGCTCGTACATAACATTGCTGCAGACCTTGAAGGGCAAACTGCTGATGCAAAAGGTACTTGGAATGCGATTTGCCTCGCGGATATGGGTAGCACCGGTGCGGCATTTGTGGCACTACCTCAGATTCCCCCTCGTAATGTGAACTGGATCAAAAAAGGCAAATGGGTGCATTTAGCTAAGATTGCTTTTGAGAAATATTTTATATACAAAATGAAAAAAGGCAGCACAGAACCTATATACGAAAAGTACGTACTTAAGGCGATGGGAATTGAAAAGCTGGACTAATTCTTTTTAATTTTTAACCCATATTAGGGTTAGTTACAAACGAGTTACTTGATGCTGAGTGCAGATGCCATTAAGCTGGCACTTTCACCTAAACAGTAGTTATGTGTGAGGGTGTAAAAAATTCCTAATCCAGAAAGTTAACAAATGATAACTTGGTATTTTAATCGTCTTAAACGCCTTAAAGAATCCAGAAAATCTGGTCAGCTAGCTTTTGAGATAACAATCATTCTGGTTGTCAAAATAGTGCTGCTATGGTTGTTATGGACAGTCTGCTTTTCTCACCCAATCGCCAAAGATGCAAGGCTGTTGGCCGTCACGCGTATGATATTGAATCACTCTAATTAGTTAGGCGTTTACACTATGCTACCATCTGCTGAGGTTGTTGATCTCTCCCGTTTGCAATTTGGCGCAACCGCGCTCTACCACTTTCTTTTTGTGCCGCTAACATTAGGCTTGTCATGGATATTGGTCATCATGGAATCTGTGTATGTGATGACGGGCAAGCAAGTTTACAAGGACATGACCAAGTTTTGGGGCAAATTGTTCGGCATTAACTTTGCGATGGGGGTGACGACCGGCATTACCATGGAGTTTCAGTTCGGCACGAATTGGGCTTATTACTCTCACTATGTAGGCGATATATTTGGTGCGCCTCTCGCGATTGAAGGCTTAATGGCCTTTTTCCTGGAATCAACTTTTGTCGGGTTGTTTTTCTTTGGCTGGGACAAGCTCTCTAAAGAAAAACACTTGATGGTTACCTTTTTGGTTGCGCTTGGCTCGAACCTCTCAGCCTTGTGGATATTGATAGCCAATGGCTGGATGCAAAACCCTGTTGGCGCTGAATTCAACTATGAAACCATGCGGATGGAAATGACCAACTTTGCTGCGCTCATTTTCAATCCAGTCGCCCAGGTCAAGTTTGTGCATACGGTTGCTGCAGGCTACGTCACGGCCTCAATGTTCGTACTTGGAATATCTTCATGGTATCTGCTAAAAAAACGCGATGTTGGTTTTGCTTTAAGATCAATCGCAGTCGCTTCAGGCTTTGGTTTGGCCTCCATATTATCTGTCATAATTTTAGGCGATGAATCTGGCTACGAAACAGGTGAAGTGCAGAAAGTTAAATTGGCGGCCATTGAGTCAGAATGGCATACCGAGCCTGCACCTGCAGCATTTACCCTTATCGGGCTGCCGAATCAGGCCGAAGAACGTACGGACTATGCCATCAAAATCCCCTATCTCTTGGGTTTAATTGCCACACGCTCTGTAGATGAAGAGGTGACAGGCCTGGTAGTGCTTAAGAATCAACATGAGACACGCATCCGCAATGGCATGCAATCTTATGCCGATTTACAGCGCTTAAAATCTGGAGATAATTCAGTCGCTTCAGTAGAAGCATTTGAAAAATCAAAAGATGATTTAGGCTACGGTTTACTACTTAAGAAATACACACCCAACGTAACAGATGCAACAGAAGCACAAATCAAACAAGCCGCCAATGATACGATTCCTAACGTATTCACTTTATTTTGGTCATTCCGCATGATGGTAGGGTTAGGCTTCCTCATGCTATTCATCTTCGCCGCATCGTTTTATTTTACAATTAAGCGTAATATAGAAAAGAAGACATGGCTATTAAGGTTAGCGCTATATGCAATACCAGCCCCATGGATAGCTGCCGAAATGGGTTGGATTGTGGCTGAGATGGGTCGTCAGCCTTGGACCATTTCGGGCATATTGCCAACGCATTTGTCTACGTCATCATTGTCTGCCGGCAATCTTTATTTCAGCTTGGCAGGCTTTATCGGGTTCTACACGCTGTTATTGATTGTCGAAATGTTCCTGATGTTTAAATACGCACGACTAGGACCTTCCAGTTTACACACAGGTCGTTACTTTTTTGAAAAAAATCAACCTGCTGTTTCTCGCGCATAAGTAAGGGATATCATGACATTCTTTGATTATGAAACGCTAAAACTCATCTGGTGGTTATTTATCGGTATTTTGCTTATCGGCTTCGCCGTGATGGACGGCTTCGATATGGGCGTTGCTTCATGGCTACCATTTCTGGGAAAAACAGATGATGAACGCAGAGTCATCATTAATACCATTGGTCCTGTTTGGGAGGGCAACCAAACCTGGCTGGTGACCGCTGGAGGCGCAATTTTCGCCGCATGGCCGCTAGTCTATGCTGCAGCATTTTCAGGGCTTTATATCGCGTTGTTGTTAGTTTTATTCGCGTTATTCTTCCGTCCAGTCGGTTTTGATTATCGCAGCAAATTACCTGACCCGCGCTGGCGCAACACTTGGGACTGGGCATTATTTGCTGGCGGAGCAATCCCTGCGCTAGTATTCGGCGTTGCATTTGGTAATCTCTTCATCGGCTTGCCTTTTCATTATGATGATACCTTACGCTCTTTTTATACTGGTAGCTTTTGGGCGCTACTCAATCCATTTGCGCTGCTATGTGGCGTGGTGAGTTTGTCTATGCTAATGATGCACGGTGCTGTTTATTTACAATTACGTTCTGACGGTGCTGTGCAAAAACGCGCTCAAAATGCCGCGTTAATTACTGGCATTATTTGTGCCACAGCTTTTGGACTAGCTGGAATATGGATTACGTATGGTATAGATGGCTATATCATTACATCAACACAAGATGTCAATATTGCACTTAATCCCTTAGCTAAAACAGTGGGGAAATCTGCAGGTGCTTGGTTAAGCAATTACCATACTTATCCATGGATGATGTTGGCTCCAATCGCTGGTTTTGCTGGAATAGCGATATCTTTGCTAAGTGCTCAATTAAAAAAAGAGCGTACTGCATTTCTGTTCAGCAGTATAGCCATTGCAGGCATCATCTTAACTGCTGGATTCTCAATGTTTCCTTTCATCATGCCTTCCAGCACAGATCCAGTAAGCAGCTTAACTTTATGGGATGCTGTTTCTAGCAAGAAAACACTGGGGATTATGTTCATAGTCACCATCATTTTCTTACCCCTGATTATGGTATACACGTCATGGGTATACCGCGTGCTACGAGGAAAAGTAACTGTTCAATCAATTAAAGACAATACGCATACTGCATATTGATTACTGGTAAAGCTAGGAGAATAGAGATGTGGTATTTTGCATGGATACTGGGTGTTGGATTGGCACTGGCTTTTGGCATTATTAATGTGATGTGGTTGGAAGCTGAACAACCAGAAGATGGTCAATAACTAAGAAAAAAAATAAGTTCTGACCCAAGAGTCTTTTTGGGCTTTCTCAATAAAAACTCATCAAGGCAAAGTGAGCAACGACAGAACGCCAATGGAAACTTCTCTCGAGACCGTTCAAATTTCTGTGTAACTGAATTTTGAACGGTCTCAGATTAATTTATACTGTAAAATCTATCTATCAAATTTCGCTAGCAGTTATTTATATAGATTTTAAACATGAATTCACAAATGCCTGCACCTCAAAATCCCCACCAAAACCATCTGCTTGATGCCCTGTTAACAGCGGATTACGACAGGCTGTTTCCACAGCTCGAGTTAGTTGAAATGCCGCTTGGTGAAGTATTGTATGAGTCTGGCGGAAAACTAAAATATGTTTATTTTCCGACAACGGCAATTGTCTCTTTACTGTATGTGCTGGAGAATGGCTCTTCTGCCGAAATCGCAATCGTTGGTAACGAAGGCATTCTGGGCATCTCCATTTTTATGGGTGGAGACACCACGCCTAGCAGAGCGATTGTTCAAAGCGCAGGCTACGGCTACCGCATGAAAGCCCAACTTTTAAAAAATGAATTTAATCTTGCGGGCACTGTAATGCGCTTACTTTTGCGCTACACCCAAGCACTGATTACGCAAATGTCGCAAACTGCTGTGTGCAACCGACACCACACAGTAGAACAACAACTTTGCCGTTGGTTATTATTAAGCCTAGATAGACTTTCAACAAATCAGTTAAATATGACGCAAGAGCTCATTGCTAATATGTTGGGGGTTCGGCGTGAAGGCGTGACTGAAGCTGCAGGCAGATTACAGCACGACGGTTTAATTAAATACACCAGAGGCCGCATTTTAGTTTTAGATCGGCCTGCAATTGAGCAGCGCGTTTGTGAATGCTATCAAGTGGTCAAAACCGAATTTGATCGGCTTCTTCCCTCTATCCATGCTATTGCAAAGTAATTTGGGTGCTTCCGCGCTATCAAGCATTTTTAAAGGACTAATAAGCAACCAAATCACCTGCATCTTCATCGATAACACACAAAATTGCAAATAAAATTAAGTACTTTTTGAGTCACTATTACAGCAACTCATCTCTTGTTGTGTTGCTTGCCAATCTGAAATTTGTTTTTCAACCTCTTCTTTTGTATTGCCGTAGACTTCTTGAATCTTACCAGCCAATTCATCTCGTTTACCAGCAATCACATCTAATTGATCATCCGTAAGATTACCCCACTGCTGTTTTACATTGCCTTTTAATTGTTTCCAATTACCTTCTATTTGATTCCAATTCATGATGACTCCTTAAAATTGATGGCGCAACCATGAATATAAAAACACGATGCCCTTGGTTGGCCGAATATTTTTCTCCCTGCACCGACATTCAAATACTACCGTTAAGCAATGATCGCATCCGTCTGCTATCGAACATAGCCTAAAGTAATTCTTGCCTTTAGCTTTAAGTTCGCTAACGAACGGACGCTAAATTTAATCACGCTATACTCAGAACTGTTATCTGATTTGCCAAACTATTAACAAGCGATGGTTTATTGCGGCCCATCAATGACTTGCGCCATTTTTTCATTTTAATTGCAATTTCATGGAGTGTTATATTGCAAGTGAACCAACTCATTGTTTCTGAAAATCTTCTTCTTGCAGCACTCCCGCAAGCTGAGTATCTTCATATGCAGTTTAAATGCGACACCGTTGAATTGTTAGTGAATGAGGTGATTAACAGTGCTGAAGATAAAATTCAATATATTTACTTTCCTACCAACGCGATTATTTCGTTAATGAAGCAGATTGATTTCAACAAAAGCATAGAGGTTGGGATGATTGGAAATGAAGGCATGCTAAATAGTACACTTTTACTAGGCGCTGAAAGCACACCTTTTACATCAGTCGTTCAAAAGTCTGGTGGTGCACTACGTATTTCAGCAAGGAGTTTTATACTTGAACTAGAGCAAAGTGTAATACTTCAGCGGCTATTTAAACGCTATATCAAGGTGTTGTTTAACCAATTAGTGCAAAATGCCGCCTGCACTCGATTTCACGTTGTTGAAGCACGTCTGGCACGCCTGCTTTTAATGATTCGAGATCGATCGCAATCACCGCGCTTTCATGTTACACAAGAGTCTCTTGCGCAAATGTTGGGCGTACGCCGCGTTGGTGTGACTAAAGCGGCTGGCGTATTGCAACATAAAAAATTCATTTACTACAATCGGGGTGATATTGTCATTCTGAGTAATGCTGGTTTATCGTCTGCCAGTTGTAGCTGCTATCAAACAGATAACGATACCTATAACCGTATTTTGCATCATGAAGATGATTCATCATCTGAGTAATCACAGATGCTGAATCATTCTTACTTTATTTGAAAAGTCATTTTTTATTACTTGGCTTTTTAACGCCGACCAATCAGCAATCCAATCACCACACCTAAGCTGGCTGCTAACCCTAGGGAACGCCATGGATTGTCACGAACATAGGCATCCGCCGCTTGTGTCGCCACTTTAGTTTTTGCTATCGTCTCATCTTGAATGTATTCTAATTTGCGTTTTGCGCTATTCAGCGAGTCTTCTACTTTAGCTCGCACTTCAGCGACTTTTTCACCCCCTGTATGGGCAGTTGCATTCAAAAGCGCTTCAGTATCTGTCGCGGCTGTTTTCAATTCATCAAGAAGATTTTTTTGATTAAACTGATTTAAAAAATTCTGCATATATTTCTCCAAAAATTAAACCATGCACTGCGTAAGCAGAATATTAAACACTGCTTACGCTGTAACATCGCTTACTAAAGTCTTCGCCCTTGAATCACGCGAACCAAAATCATGACAATGGCAATAACCAGTAAAATATGTATAAATCCGCCCAAAGTATACGAAGAAACCAATCCTAACAGCCAAAGGATAATTAATACCACTGCAATTGTTCCAAGCATATTCTTCTCCTTAACAATTTAAGTTATTTCATTTTTTACTTTTTTAGACGCATATCGTTTTTAACAGAGGTTACGCCTTTAACACCACGAGCGACTTCTGCAGCTTTTGCGATATCAGCTTCTGAATTCACAAAACCGCTCAATTGCACTACGCCTTTAAATGTTTCGACATTAATTTCACTGGACTTTAAACTTTCATCATTTAGAACTGCCGCTTTTACCTTGGTGGTAATAACAGTATCGTCTATGTACTCACCAGTACCTGCGTGTTTTTCTGTTGATGCACAACCTAATAAGGTCATGAATGTGATTGCAAGAATAATGTTGGTTATGTATTTAAGTTGTTTCATATTGGTATCTCCATAAAATTTTAAAGAATCTTTTAACTAAACTTGTGTTATCTCACTGCTTGAGACACAAGCTTGTCAAACGGTCACTGATAAAAGTACATCTGCTTCAGAACCTCAATCAAGCGAACCGACTCATCATCCTCCAAAAAAATTTATATCTCTGTGCGATAACGCACATTGCAAGAAATGAGTATTGAGTGAAGTAATCTAGAAGACTAAAAAAATTACGTGGCATCAGCCCATAATAAAGTAACAGTTTTTTTACTGAGCCATTTGCTGACGTATAAATTCACTGCGCTTAATGTCAATATACTCACTCTTTTCAACCTCATGCAATTGAAGCGCATACTGCTCGCTACCTTTATACCAATGTTGCAAACTATATTCAAACTGCTCACTGGTATACGCCAAAGAAGCTAAATAAGCATCGATAGCTAAGTAGTAACGCATGGTATTGCGCTCGACCAAACCGCGAATACCTTTAATTTTATTGGCACTGCCATCACCCAACTTTTCATCGTTGGTAAACCCAACTTTATTACGGCCGATTGTCGCTAAGTATGTTTGCATTGCAAGACGGCCAGTGACGCCAAACGAATAAGCATAGGTAAAATGCAAAAAGGTTTGACCATCTTTTAACGGAGTTGCCTCAATTAAAATACGATAATCATAAGTCCCTAATGGGCCATTTTTTGAATCCAGCTCAGATGAAAAGTAATTTGGCGTTGAAAGGGTTTCTTTGTAATTAAATACAATACGATAGGTTTGATTGAGTGGTTGATCGGTTTTTTTACCCATATTTAGCAACATCACATTGCCATCTTGGTTATTTTTTATGTGGCAATATTTAACATTGATATTCAAAATCAGCGCATTACACCAATGTGTAGGGTCATTAAATGCTACGTTGAAAGTGGAAAATGGATAATCTACAACTGCGTAAATCTCGCCCTTTAAGCTACTCTCAGCCTCTTCAGAATGAAGATAAAGTGGCCGTTTAAACGAATTTTTAAGTAATTGTTGGTTCAACTCTGCATACTTGGCTTTTAATGCTTTAGCCTTTAACGTAGTTTTGGCAATCGCAGAGTTAGATAAGTCTTGTGCAGCAGCCAATATCTTGGATTGAAATAATATCCCGCACAAAATGATGGTGACTATTGATACATATCTCAGTGTGGCTGTAATAAGTTCTGTAGAGCATTTCAAATGCTTTAAATGCATCATAATAAGCGCGCCCATAGCCTTGCGGCGCGCTCTTTGATGCGGCTAGCAATAGAGCGTTGTCGCCACGCATCCAAGGTAATCAATTCAGATAATTGCAGGTCTTGGTTAAACATGGTCTGCATTTGATCTCCAAATACTTGCCCTAGCACAACAGCGTTGATTTCTTGATTATTTGTAAAGCTACGCCAATCAAGGTTGGTCGACCCTACGGTGGACCACACACCATCGATAAGTGCTGTTTTGGCGTGTAACAGTGCGCCTTGCCGTTCATAAATTTGCACATTGGCGCTGAGCAACTCATCATAATAGGAACGTGAGGCGTAAAACACCATGGCCGAATCCGTTTTTTCAGGTAAAAGTAATTTAACCTCAACGCCTCGCTCAACGGCTGCTTTAAGCGCAGATAGTAATTTTTCATCCGGCACAAAGTAAGCGTTAGTCAACAACACCTGTGTTTCAGCACTGTTGATGGCAGATAGTAAAGTGACATAAATCTGACTGTAAGGCTCTTCAGGCGTGCTACCGATAGCACGCACTATTTCACTACCTTGGTTTTTTAAAACCGGAAAGTAATTTTTAGATGTTAAAGGTTCACCTTTTTGCTGACTCCAAACATCAAGGAACATTTTTTGAAAATCAGCCACCACTGGCCCCACCATACGCAAATGTGTATCTCGCCAAGGTTGTATGCCATCGGCAGTTTTAATCTTTCTATTGATGCCTTTACCGAATGAGCCACTCGAGTAAACACTGCTTATATTGATACCGCCAACAAAAGCAACTTCACCATCAACAATCAACAACTTGCGATGATCGCGCTGATTTACTTGCCAGCCTTTACGTGCAATTAACGGATTAACTGGATTGTATTCCAGCACGTTAATACCACTGTCTTTAAGTTTACTAAAAAATTCTTTAGGGGTACTGATAGACCCTACGCTGTCATAGAGCAAGTTGACCTGTACTCCACTTTTTTGTTTTTCTATTAATAATTGTGCAAAGTGTTGGCCAACCTCATCATCTTCCATAATGAAAGTTTCCATGTTGATATGATCCTTTGCACTTTCTATTGCGGCAAACATTGCGTCATATGTATTGGGGCCATCGATTAGCAACTCCACTTTATTTCCGGCGACTAATTGATTGTCAGCAATCTGATTCATCAGTGCCAAATGCTTGTCAAAGATACTGGTCTCATTACCGTTTTTCTTAAGTCGAGCTAAAATCAACTTACTTTGTTTAACGGTCAACGGACCGTGCACACCGGCTATTTGAACTGCAGTCGAAGGATGTATTGCCATGTCTGGCACTATAGTGGGGATTGACGTACAACCAAGAAATGCCGTAAGACTTACAGCTACGGTAACCTTAGCAAGACTGAAGCGCTTAAATTTATTCATAATAATCAGCATTAACCTAAAGAGATCAAACAATACAACTTCTTTTTAGTGTAAGGATGATTTCTTTAGCTGTCTGTACGCTAGCGCACCTTCATCAGCGACAAAGATGCATTTTTTGTGACTTAAATTTGAGATGTTTTTTAGAAGCAGGTGCAAGGGACAGGTCCATTCACCCAATTACACTTGATTAACTTCACGATACTTATTTAAATATCAAAGTCTTCCAGCACTTAACACGGGTATCACCATAAAATGCAATCCTGGAAAATTCGCTTTCAGTGCGTTGAGCAGGCTACCGACAAGACCTTCGTTAATTTCAATCAAAAACTGAATTCGGCGTTGTCGACCAGTGACTTGCTCAAAAAGCGACATTGAAGACGCTCGCTGCCCGTGCCCATAGCTTTCTGTCGTACTAAACCCGGATATACTTTCATTTTCAAGCAGCCAATCAACAAGACTCTCTTCCAACGCTGGTGTTGCAAATAACATCACTAGGCATGGATTCTGCTCGGATGGGTTGTCACTCTCATTATGTCTTATTTCAGTTTCACTCATGTGATCTGCGTCCTTTATTTCGTTTCTACGCCAAATTTTTGATATAAAATCGGCAGCAATATGAGCGTTAGCGAGGTTGCACTAATTAAGCCGCCGATGACAACAATCGCTAATGGTCGCTGAATTTCAGAACCCGGCCCTGTCGCAAATAGCAATGGAATCAGGCCAAAAGCCGCAATATTCGCAGTCATTAGTACCGGACGCAGTCGTCTTTTTGCACCTTCCATCACCACCTCACCAATTGCCATACCATGCGCCAAAAGTTGGTTGAAATAAGAAACCATCACCACCCCATTTAGTACGGCGATTCCAAGTAACGCAATAAAACCTACAGATGCGGGGACGGATAAATACTCCCCTGAAAACCACAACGCAAATATACCGCCTACCATCGCAAACGGGATGTTTGAAAGAATAAGTAGCGATTGCCTGATAGAACGAAATGTTGCAAATAAGAGCAGAAATATCAATCCGAGTGCAACTGGAATGACTACTGCCAGCCTCGCCGCGGCTCGTTGTTGATTTTCAAACTGGCCGCCCCACTGCATAGAATAAGCTTCAGGCAGTTTAATTTTCTGCTGCACGGTATTTTTTGCCTGCTCGACAAACCCAACTAAATCTCGACCTCGAACATTTGCCACTACAACCACCATGCGGGCGCCTTTTTCACGGTCAACTTTTACAGGGCCTTCTATGCGCTCTAATTTAGCCACAGTGGTAATAGGCACATTATTCCCATTGGGTAAAGTAAGCATCAGATTTGCAAACTCAGCAGGAGATGCACGCAGTGTTTCCGAACCGCGTAGTACGATTGGCGTACGCCTTAAACCTTCTTGCACAATACCAATTTGGCGCCCCTCTAATTGCGTTCGTAAAGCGCTTTCGATTTCTGAAACATTAAAGCCCAAACGGCCTGCGGCAAATTTATCAATCGCCACACGCATGTACTGCACGCCACTATTTTGCGGTGTATACACATCTTGTGCACCAGGAATTTCCTTTATAATCTTGACAGTCTGCTGGGCAATTTCATCAAGTTTTACCAAGTCGTTACCAAAGATTTTAATTGCCAAATCACCCCGCACACCCAAAATCATTTCATTAACACGCATTTCAATGGGCTGCGTAAAAGCATAACTGATACCTGGCATGTCATCTAACACCTTTCGTATTTCATCGGTTAGAGCCTCTTTGTCACGCATACGCCATTCTTCTTTTGGCTTAAGAACTAAAAAGCTATCAGTTTGATTTAACCCCATCGGATCTAAACCGAGTTCATCAGAGCCAACGCGGGCGACTACCCCTTTGACTTCGGGTACCTTTTCCATGAGTTTACGTTGTATTGCTAAATCCAATTCCTGACTTTTTTCTAAATTAATCGAAGGTAACTTCTCAATCTGCATCAAGATATCGCCCTCATCCATCACTGGCATAAAGGTTTTACCTATCTGTAAATAAACGACAATGGTCACGGCCAATGTCGCGACAACAATCGCTGTAATAATCCGCGTGTTGGCTAATGACCAGCGTAACACGGGCTCATACAACTTGATGGCCTGCCGCACCACCCATGGCTCCTCATGACTGACCTTTTTTAACAAAAATGATGCTAGTACTGGAATCACTGTTAAAGACAACACCAGCGACCCGGCCAGCGCAAAAACAACCGCCAGTGCCACAGGGCTAAACAGCTTGCCTTCTAGCCCTTGCAAGGTAAGTAGCGGTAAAAAAACTGTAATAATAATGAGTATGCCGGATGTCACTGGAATGCTCACCTCTCTGACTGCACGATAAATTAAATGTAATCGAGGTAATTTTCCATTTTGGCCATGCGCAAGATGCGAGACAATATTTTCAACCACAACAACAGCACCATCTACGAGCATACCAATGGCAATGGATAAGCCACCCAAACTCATTAAATTGGCCGACATACCAAATTGCGCCATTAAAATAAAAGTCACGAGTGCTGCTAGTGGTAGGGCAAGTGCCACCGTCACTGCCGCTCTAAAATTGCCTAGAAACAGTACGAGTAGCACCAACACTAAAATGGTCGCCTCAAACAATGCACGGGTGACGGTATTGACCGCGCGCTCGACTAAATTGCCACGGTCGTAAAACACATGAATGCTGACGCCTTTGGGTAAGGTGGGCTGAATTTCATCAAGTTTGGTTCGCACGTTCTTAACCACTTGTTGCGCATTTGCACCGCGCAAGCCTAATACCAAACCCTCAACAGCTTCAGCTTTGCCATTTTGAGTCACAGCACCATAGCGCGTGATAGCACCCATCTTCACTTCAGCAACATCGCTTACGCGCACAGGCATCCCCTGGCTTGCACGAATAATCGTATTTCGAATATCATCAATCGTTTCAAATTTACCTTCGGCGCGCACGAGTAAAGACTCCTCACCGTCACTTAAACGGCCCGCGCCATCATTTCGGTTATTCAGCTCTAAGGTACTTTGCAAATCAGCGAGCGTAATGCCGCGTGCATATAGGTTGGCATTATTAGGGACAACTTCGAAGCTACGAACAGTCCCACCAAGGGAGTTGACATCGGCCACACCATTAACCGTTCGGAGTGCAGGACGAATGACCCAATCCAGTAGTCCACGGCGCTGCTCTATCGTTAAGTCATCACCTTCTACGGTAAACATAAACATTTCACCTAGCGGCGTTGTCATGGGTGCTATTCCGCCAGTAATATCTGTGGGTAAATTGCTCCAAATCGCGTTTAATCGCTCAGCAACCTGCTGCCTCGCCCAGTAAATATCAGTTCCATCGGCAAAATCTACCGTAATGTCTGTTAAAGCGTACTTGGCCACGGAACGCAACATGGTTTGCTTTGGAATGCCTAACATTTCAACTTCAATCGGCGCGGTAATCCTTGATTCAACTTCCTCTGGTGTCATGCCTGGTGCTTTAATGATAATCTTGACCTGTGTTGTAGAAACATCAGGAAAAGCATCAATCGGCAACTCTTTAAAAGCGTAAGTGCCAGCAGCAATAAGCAATACTGTGCAGAGCATTACCAGCAAGCGTTGTGTCAGTGAAAACTGAATAAGTTTATTTAGCATGAATAACCTGAACTATTGAAATGGCTCTTTAGCCTATTGAGTAATGCTGCTATACCAAGCAGATTTAATTGCGACAGTACCACTAATTGCAACCTTTTCCTTACCGGTAAACGCGCCAGTAATCACTGCTTGCGTGGGCTGCTCACTAGAAACTTTGACTAATTTTGGCAAAAATCCCTTTGCAGTCTGAACAAAGACATAGCTGTTATTTGCATTTCTGATGACGGCCGATTTTGGAACTGCAAATTGATTCGCGGCATTTTCACTGACTAATTCAGCCTCAACAAATTGGCCTGGAAAAAGCTTTTCAGTACCACTGGTAATTTCTGCACGTAAGTGCACGGTTTGGTCGTTTCGATTAAGATTTCGGATAATCGTAGTAATTTTTCCTGACGCTTGATACTTCGGAATATTGATGATCATGCCTTCTTTTGCAAAATGCATCATCTCTATTGGGGCATGAATTTCAAGCCATAATGGTTTTAATTTAGCAATACGATAAATTGGCATGCTTGCATCTACGCGTTGCCCAGTAGACCCCAATTGTTCAATGACAACGCCATCAATGGGTGATGTCAGCGTAAACCCACTCGCTAATTCGCCACTTTTTTCCAATTTAGCAATTGAGCCTTCACCCATACCAGCCATTTTCAGCGCTTGTCTGCGTTGCCTTAATTCAACTGACAATTCTTGATGGCTACTTTCTGTCGTCAGCAATCGGCGCTCAGCAATAATGCCGTCTTTATATAACTCACGGTCTCGATCTGCCATATTTTTGCTCAACTGGTGCTGCGTTTTACCGCGCAAATAATCACTCTGCAATGCAACTAATTCTGTGCTACTGATATGTGCAATCACTTGGCCGCGTTTAACTGACTGACCCGCTGCAAAATACATTGCATCAATTAATCCGCTTTGCGGTGTGCTGACGATGCGCTCCTGATTTACTGGAATGATAATTTCTCCGGGCAACTTATTACTCACGACTGCATTTGTCGCAACTAGTGGTGAAACGGTAATGCCAAGCGTCTGCATCTGCTGAGGTGTCATTGCGATTAAACTCTCCGCATGACTCAACGCACTTAGACTTACCATCACAATGAACAAACAAACGGATTTAATTTTTCTCAAGGTAAAACTCCAATAGCTTGGTTATAACGTGCAATATGCCATTGCATCTGAGTTTGGCGGCTTTTCAGTGCGCGCTCTGACTCATAGGCGGTTGCTTGGATGCGTAACAAATCAATGAGGTCTGATTCGCCAAGTGCAAAAGATTTCTTAGCCAACTGCAAACTTTCTTGAGAAAGTTTGTGTTGTGCCTGCAAAATTTCAATCTCTTCACGAATCACTTCTAAGTTATGTTGCGCCTCATGAAATGCGCTCTCGAGTAGACGCTGACGTTGTTCATGTTCGCTCATAGCCTGCGCAATGGCCATTTCAGCGTTTGCCATCATAGGCGCCGAGCGCACTTTTGCATCTAGTGGTACGCGAATCGCCACACCTACGCTATCGTTATAAAGGCTATCAAAGGCACCCCGTTCATGACGCACATTCAGCATCACCTGCGGATTTTCGCGTTGTTCTATGGCGCTAAGCGATCGATGATGATTGGCAATTTCAATCTTTGCAGCTGATTCTGCCAACCAAGGGTGACTGTCATCAATCATTTCTTTTGAGTTTAGCGGCTCTTCAAAAGTGTTTGGCAGTTCTTTTAACCCTGTGAGTATCCAGTAACGATGCTCGGCATGTTTGACTTCAGCGTTTGCCTTAATCAAAGCGGCCTTTGCGAGCAATGTTCCATTTTGCGCCAACATCACATCCGTCTTGGCTAGCTCGCCCGCTTTCCAGCGTTTTTCTACATCTGCGAGTAAATCTTGTGCCGCCTTATGGCGCGCATCCTGTAACTCCGCTTCATTGATGGCCATGCCTAGACTCCACACCGCATCTCGCACCTGCCCTGCGATGTCGAGCGATAAATTGGCACTGGTCTTATCCAGTTCTATTTGTGCACCTTGCGCTAAAGTAGTACGCGCTGTTTTTTGGCCAGGCAACCATATAGGTAAATCAAGTCCTACTTCCCACTGACTTAAATTACGATTGCTACCCACAGCATCATTTTGAAGCCCGGCCGAAACCGCTGGTGCGCTCGGCAAAAAACTGTTTGCTTGTATATTTTTGGCATTGACCAAACCCTTGCCCGCCTGAATTTCAGCCTGCTTTGGACTTCGCAAAATTGACAGACGCACAACCTCAGTCAGCGTTAGCTGTTGATTTCGTTGTAATTGGATGAGTTCTTCAGCATTGGAGGTGTATGAGAGTGTTAGCGCAACACAAGTTGCGAGTAATAAACTAAATCGCATTATGAGACTGCCAAAAATTCAAAATGATCTGTTTCAGACTGGCAAGCACCTTTTGCTGAAGTCCCTCTGTATTTGAACTCACAATTCAAGGTCTCGCCTTGCTCGGTCTGCAACACAGTATTCGCTTGACGCAGATAACTTCCTAGGCCTTTTTGGTAATTTTTATACTTTAAACTCTGAGCACCATACGCTCTGGCAATTTCACGGCTTTCATCCGCTTTTGTTCCTACCCATGTTCCGCTATAAACCTTACCGTCACGCTCTAGTCTGATTTTTCCTGCATGATCACCCTCTGACGTGATGATGGCCCGACCCAACGTTTGATGGCCATCTAGTGATTGTAGTTTTGTTTCGTGAACACAAGCAAAAAGCGTTAACGATAGCGCTGCTATGAATAATGTACGCATATATCATCCCCCGAATAGAATATGCGTGAATGATGACTTTTATTTCTTAAGGTAATCTTAAGAAATTATTTCTTGGTGACGCATATTGAAGTAATGATGGGTGTTACTAAAATTTTACAAAAATTATGTATTGCTTGAACCTTTCCCCTCTAGCACTCTCAAAGGGAGAGTGCTAATATACACATTAGCGTTTTGAATGCTATAGGAGGAAACAAACTGAATGAGTAACGCATTAACATTACCGGCATTAACCGCGATTGATAGCGTAGAGCATTATGCGCGGGCTATTAAAGCATACCCAATTCTCTCGGCAGAAGAAGAGTATGCGCTTGCTGTAAAGTTTAAAAAGGAAAATGATCTAGAGGCTGCGCGTCAGCTTGTTGTGTCACACCTGCGTCTAGTTGCGAGCATCGCACGCGGCTACATGGGCTACGGCTTGCCGCAAGCCGACCTCATTCAAGAAGGCAATATTGGGCTAATGAAGGCGGTAAAACGTTTTGACCCAGACCGCGGCGTTCGCTTGGTTTCATTCGCCATGCACTGGATTAAAGCTGAAATTCACGAATACATAGTAAGAAACTGGCGTCTGGTCAAAATTGCCACCACCAAAGCCCAACGTAAATTATTTTTTAATTTACGTAGCATGCGTACTGGCTTAAACACATTACAACCCACTGAAGTCGCACACATTGCCAAAGAGTTAAATGTAAAGCCTGAAGAAGTGCTTGAAATGGAAGCCCGTTTAAATGGCCACGAAATTTC
>Ga0116183_1002791_pt1 | contig 18383 bp, 15 predicted proteins | sample AD_UKC078_MetaG_FD_89753 | JGI IMG/M metagenome (GOLD analysis project Ga0116183, IMG submission 89753) | Active sludge microbial communities of municipal wastewater-treating anaerobic digesters from USA - AD_UKC078_MetaG | ecosystem: Engineered > Bioreactor > Anaerobic > Digestate | place: USA... | reverse complement strand
TCAATGGCCTCATTGCGGGTCAGATTCGGTAGCACGCGCTCCAACCTATCCTTAGGCCATGACCGGCAGATCCCGCGTTGACTTTTGGTTCGACCCACTGTGCCCGTGGGCCTGGATCACCTCGCGGTGGATCGTGGAAGCGGAGAAGGTGCGCGATATCGACGTGCATTTCCGGGTGATGAGCCTGGCGGTGCTCAACGAGGGGCGCGACCTGCCCGAGCAGTACCAGGACCTGATGAAGAAGGCCTGGGGACCGGTGCGGGTCGCCATCGCCGCGGAGCAGGCGCACGGCGGCGCTGCGCTCGGCCCGTTGTACAGCGCGATGGGCACCCGCATCCACAATCACGGCAACAACGACCTCGACGACGTCATCGCGGGGTCACTGGCCGATGCCGGCCTACCCGCCGGGCTGGCCGCGGCCGCCGACGACGACTCCCTCGACGATGCGCTGCGCACCAGCCATCACGCGGGGATGGACGCCGTCGGCCCCGATGTCGGCACCCCGACCATCCACATCGACGGGGTCGCGTTCTTCGGCCCGGTGCTCTCCCGGATCCCGCGCGGGGAGGAGGCCGGCCGGATCTGGGACGCCTCGGTGACCCTGGCCGGCTATCCGCACTTCTGGGAACTCAAGCGCACCCGCACCGAACCGCCGCAGTTCGACTGACCGGCCTCAGTAGGGTGTCGACCATGCGCGTTTACCTAGGAGCCGACCACGCCGGCTACGAACTCAAGCAGGCCATCATCGAGCATCTCCGCAACGCCGGTCACGAGCCGATCGACTGCGGCGCTTTCGATTACGACGCCGACGACGACTATCCGGCGTTCTGCATCGCGGCGGCGGAGCGCACGGTGGCCGATCCGGGGAGCCTGGGCATCGTGCTGGGAGGATCCGGAAACGGCGAGCAGATCGCAGCCAACAAGGTTCCCGGCGCCCGTTGCGCACTGGCCTGGAGCACCGAGACCGCGGCGCTGGCCCGCGAGCACAACAACGCCCAACTGATCGGAATCGGCGGGCGGATGCACAGCCTCGCCGACGCGCTGGCCATCGTCGACACGTTCGTCGGCACGCCCTGGTCGGAGGCCGCCCGTCACCAGCGCCGCATCGACATCCTCGCCGACTACGAGCGCACCCGCGTCGCTCCGCCGGTGCCCGGCGCCCCGGCCTGATCCGGCCCGGGACCCCATGCCGGAGGGGCACACCCTGCACCGGCTGGCCCGATTACACCAGCGCCGGTACGCCGGAAATCCGGTGCGGGTGTCCAGCCCACAGGGCCGGTTCGCGGAGGCGGCGCTGCTTGACGGCCGGGTATTCATCGAGGCGACCGCCTGGGGAAAGCACCTGTTCCATCACTACGCGGGGGAACACGGTGCCGGCGCACACGACACCGTCGCGTCGATCGTGCACATCCATCTCGGGCTCTACGGCACCTTCCGCGAACACCGCACGCCGATGCCCGAACCGCGGGGGCAGGTCCGGATGCGCCTGGTCGGCGGCGAATACGGAACGGACCTTCGCGGTCCCACCGCCTGCGCGCTGATCGACGCAGCCCAGGTGTCGGCCATCCTGGGCCGTCTCGGTCCTGACCCGCTCCGTCCCGACGCCGACCCGGACGCCGCCTGGAACCGGATCGTGAAGTCGCGCCGCCCGATCGGCGCGCTCCTGATGGACCAGTCGGTGCTGGCCGGAGTCGGCAACGTCTACCGCAGCGAACTGCTGTTCCGCCACGGTATCGACCCATACCGGGCCGGCCGGGACGTCGAGGAGGCGGAATTCAGTGCCGCGTGGGCCGACCTGGTCGAATTGATGAAGATCGGCGTGCGCCGCGGCCGGATCATCGTGGTGCGCCCGGAACATGACCACGGCGCCCCGGCCTACGGGCCGCGGCGCCCCCGCACCTACGTCTACCGCAGGGCCGGCGAGCCCTGCCGGCTGTGCGGCACGTCGGTTCGCCACGCAGTACTGGAGGCGCGCAACCTGTTCTGGTGCCCGACATGCCAGACCTGAGTGGTCCCGGGCGCGCGGCCGGGGCCGGCAGGCACCACAATGTCGTGCTAACGGGGGTGTCGTGATAACGGGGGTGTCGTGATAACGGGGGTAGTGATAGGGGTCGTCATGGAGTCGCTGGGATGGTGCTGATCCTCGCGGTCGTCGGGGCGATCCTGGTCTCCGCGATTGCTGACCGGCACGGCCGGGAACCTGCGCTGGTGATCGTCGTCGTCGGCATCGTGGCCTCCTTCACACCAGGTTTCCCGGGGCTCGACATCGACTCGGAGGTTCTGCTGTCGGTGGTGCTGCCGCCGCTGCTGTACTCGGCCGCGTTGGGGTTCTCGTTCCCGACGTTCCTGCGCAACATCCGCCCGATCCTCGGCCTCGGCGTCGGTCTGGTGGTGGTGACCGCGTTCGCGGTGGCCGCGGTGGCGTCCTGGTTGGTGGCGCCGCTGACCTTCGGTACCGCGCTGATCCTCGGTGCGGTGGTGGCTCCGCCCGACGCCGTGACCGCGGTGGCGGTCGGGCGCAAACTGGGTCTGCCCAAGCGGGTGATGGCGATCCTCACCGGCGAGAGCCTGGTCAATGACGCCGCCGCACTGACGTTGTTCTCCATCGCGGTGGCCCAGGTCGCCGGCACCCAGGCGTTCATCGCCAACCCGGTGCTGCTGTTCGGCTACAGCGCGGTGATCGGGCCGTTGGTGGGGGCGGCCCTCGGTTACGCCACACTCTGGATCCGGAAACGGCTCGACAACCCCGGACTGGAAACCGTGCAGGGCCTGCTGGTGCCGTTCGCGGCGTTCATGTGCGCCGAGCACCTGCACGCCTCAGGCGTACTGGCGGTGGTCGTCGCCGGTTTCGTCGTCGGCCACGGCACGCTGTCGGCGGGCTATCAGACCCGACTGCAGGAACGCTACGTCTGGAACTCGGTCGACGTGCTGTTGGAGGCCTTCGTCTTCGCCTACATCGGCCTGCACCTGCGCTTCGTTCTCGAAGATCTGCACGAGGCGCACGAGTCGCTGGCGCTGGTGGGGATCGCTGCGCTGATCGTGCTGGCGGTGGTGCTGGTCATGCGCCCGGCCTGGGTGTTCGTGATGTTCGGTCGCGGCCTGTTGTTCCGGCACGTTGAACGGACGTTGACAGCGCCCGCGCCGCCCCGCGCCCGCAGCGCGTTGGGCGCTCTGAGGCGACGCTCCGCCGCGCTCGGTCAGCCCTGGTTGTGCTGGCGGGAGAACGCGGTGGTGTCCTGGACCGGTATGCGGGGAGTGGTGTCTTTGGCCGCGGCGTCCGGAATCCCGCTCACCACATCGACCGGTGAGGAGTTTCCGGAGCGGGCGACGATCCAGGCCATCGCGTTCGTCGTCAGCGTGGGAACTCTGCTGCTCCAGGGCGGCACCCTGCCGTGGCTGATCCGCCGGCTCGGACTGTCCGATGAGCAGGATGCGGCCTACGACCTCGCCGAAACGCAGAAGGCCGAGGAGGTGGTGCGCCGCGCTGCCGAAGAGGTTCTGGTCCGTTTCGACGCCGAGCCGCCTGCGGGTCTGGACCCGGCGGCCGTTGCCGAGATCCACCAAATCATCGCCCGCCATTCGCAGGATGCCGATGAGATGCCCGACCCGGAGGCGCACACGCTGCGCGCCGAGGTCTTCGCGGCCCTCTACCGCGATGTGCTGGCCCGACAGCGGGCGGCGTTGATCACCGAACGCGACAGTGGCCAGATCGACGATGAGGTGGTCCGCGCGATGCTCGAACGCCTCGACCTTCAGGAGGCCGGTGTCACCGCGCGTCTGGACAGCCGGTTCTGACCGGTACGGCCATCTGAACGGTTAGCGCTCATCCCTGACCGGTAGGGCTCAGAAGTCGCCGAACCCGCCGAAATCCCCGAACCCGCCGCCCATGTCGCCGCCCCCGCCATCCCATCCGCCCGGGTCACCGCCGGCGTCGACACCCTGATCCAACCCGGCATCCATACCGGCGTCATAACCCTGGTCGAAGCCGGTGCCGAAGCCGTCCTCGAACCCCGCCGCGCTGTAGCCCACCCCGGACATCCCGGAGAACAGCGCGTCGAACAACAACACCGAACCCAGTCCCCAGGCCCCGGCCACCAATGCAGGCTTCCACCAGGGCTCGGAGTACCAGCCTGCGGGCACCGGGCGGCCGGCAACCCGCCCGCCCGGGAAGTAGTTCGGCGTGCGCTGCGTCGGCGTCGGGGACGCCTCGACCTGTCGGCCCTCGAACTCGATCCGGCGGTCCTCGGTGACCACGCCGGCCGACTTCTGGCCGGAGATCGTCTCCAGTTCGGGGCCCGGATCCATGTTCATCGCCAACCGGGCCGCGCGGACGTAGTAGAGGCCCTCCAGAGCGCTCTCCTTGGCCAGCATGGCCTGCTTGGCCGTCGTCGCCTGCTCTATCTGGGACGAAGCGGCGGTGAACCGCTCGGAGGCGTCCGCCAGTGCCTGCTGCGAGGCGGTGTCGGTGCCGGTCAGATTGATCACCTGGCCGCCGAGGCGTTCGATCACCCGACGGGCGTCGGCCTTCGCGTCGGCGAGGCCGACGGCATTCCGATTGCCGGATGCGCGCGACGACGACCACATCGCCAGGGCGATCATGGCCACGACGGCGATGAGGAGCATGACCAGGACACCGTTCATGGCGTCCACAGTACCCAGTCGGGCCGGGCCGGTGGGTGCCTGAAGAGTCGCCGAACCCCGGAAAGAAGTCGAACAAAGAAGTCGAACTACGCGACTCCGAGAACCCGATAGACGGTGTCGGACAACGCGGTACTGCGCGGGTCGGCGTTGCACTTGGTGGCGTCGAAGTAGTTCATCACGTACGCGTACCCGATGCCGTGCTCGAGGTCGACGAAACCGTAGGAACCGCCGGACCCGCCGTGGCCGAAGCTGAGCGGGTTCGGGCCGGCCACCCTGCGTTGGTTGAGCATGTAGCCCAGACCCCAGCCATGGTCGGCCACCCGGGGGCCGAGGACGACATCCGGATCGAAGCCGCCCTGGGAGACCCGCACCTTCTCCAGGTGGGCGCGGGGGAGGATCTTCTCCTGAGCCAGCCCGTTGTAGAAGGTCGCCAGCCCCAGCGCGGACACGTGCCCGTTGGTGCCGGGGAACTCGCAGGTGCGCCATCGGGTGAGGTCGTGGGAACCCAGCTCGTCGTCGGGGACGAAGCCCATCGCCACCGACAGTCCGGCCATCGCGTGCTCACTGAGGGATTCTGGGGTCCCGGGTGCTCCACCGGCGGCCAGCACGTCGCGGATATGCGGTTTGTTGACCATCTCGGCGCAGCGGCGATGCTCCGAGTGGGCCAGCCCGATGTGGATGTCGACACCCATCGGCTCGGCGATCTCCGTGCGCAGGTACTCGCCGAGGGTGCGTCCGGTCACCCGCCGAACCACCTCGCCGAGGATGAAGCCGAAGCTCACCATGTGGTAGCCCTGCGCGGACCCGGGTTCCCACCACGGCCGTGCGGCGGCCAGGTGTCTGCAGACCAGATCCCAGTCGGCGACATCGGTGTAGTGCAGGCGGTCCTGCGGCGCAATCACCCCGGACCGGTGCCCCAGCACGTCGGCCACCGTCACGTTCTGCTTGCCGGCCTGGCCGAACTCCGGCCAGTACCGGGCCACCGGCGCGTACAGGTCGATCTCGCCGCGGTCGGCCAGCAGATGTACGCAGGTGCTGGTCAGAGCCTTGGTGCCGGAGAACACGCTGACCAGGGTGTCCTCCCGCCAAGGGCGGCGCCGGCGGGCGTCGGCCCAGCCACCCCAAAGGTTGACCACCAGGTCGCCGCGGACCCATACCGCGACGGCCGCGCCCACCTCGTCGCGCAGGCTGAAGTTTTGCTCGAAGGCGTCCCGGACCGGTTCGAACCCCGCGGCACACCGACCGCCGAGGGGAGTGGGGTTCGTCAACGCGCCTCCTGGTCGAGAATCCCGCTCGGGCTGGCGTCGGGAACCGAACCTGAATGTACGGCCACGGATGGTAGCCGCAGATTCTGAGGAACTATTGGAGCCGAACTGAAACCGTGCCGTGACCAGGCACAATAAACACCGCCGTGGCCAGTTCAGAGCGGGCGACGGGAATCGAACCCGCGTAGCTAGTTTGGAAGACTAGGGCTCTACCATTGAGCTACGCCCGCTTGCGTGCGTGCCTAATGTACCGGCGTCCGCCGATTCGCTTCCACCCGGACCCCAGTAGGGTCGAATTGCGGGTTCTGCGGTGCCTGGCCGTAGGATCGCGGACGCGAGAAATCACGAGCAGCGGGGTGTAGCGCAGCTTGGTAGCGCATCCGCTTTGGGAGCGGAAGGCCGCAGGTTCAAATCCTGTCACCCCGACGCGCCCGTACCGAACGATCAGCAAGGAGCACCGCCGTGAAGAGCACCGTCGAGAAGTTGAGCCCCACCCGGGTTCGCATCAACGTGGAGGTGCCGTTCACCGAACTGCAGCCCGACTTCGAACGCGCGTACAAGCAGTTGGCCCAGCAGGTCAGGCTGCCCGGCTTCCGGCCCGGGCGGGCGCCGGCCAAGCTGCTCGAGGCCCGGCTCGGCCGTGGCGCCGTGCTGCAGCAGGTGGTCAACGACGTGCTGCCGACCCGCTACAGCGAGGCGCTTACCTCGACTGAACTGCGCCCGCTCGGCGAGCCCGAGATCGAGGTCACCAAGATCGAGGACGGCGAAGAGTTGGTGTTCACCGCGGAGGTGGACGTCCGTCCGGACATCGACCTGCCCGACCTGAGCACCCTGAAAATCACCGTCGACCCGGTCGAGGTGACTGATGCCGATGTCGAGGCCGAACTCGACGCCCTTCGGGCACGCTTCGGCACCCTCACGGCAGTCGAGCGTGCGGTGCAGAACGGCGATTTCGTGACGATCGACCTCGCGGCCGCCATCGACGGCGAGGAGATCCCCGAGGCGACGGCTGAGGGGCTGTCCCACGAGGTCGGCTCCGGCCGACTCATCGAAGGTCTCGACGAAGCTGTCGTCGGCCTGTCGGAAGGCGGGTCGGCGACCTTCCCCACCACCCTGGTCGCGGGTGCGCGGGCCGGCGAGGAGGCCGAGGTCACCGTGACGGTCAAGTCGGTCAAGGAGCGGGAGTTGCCGACTGCGGACGACGACTTCGCCCAGCTCGCCAGCGCGTTCGACACGCTCGCGGACCTGCGGGCCGATCTCACCGAGCAGGTTCGCCGGGTCAAGCGGATCCATCAGGCCGAGAAGATCCGCGACACCGCGCTGGAGTCGCTGCTGGAACTCGTCGAGGTCCCGTTGCCGGACAAGATCGTCAAGGCGCAGTTCGATGCGGCGTTCCACAACGCCATCCACCCGCTGGACCATGACGAGGCCAAGCTCGACGAGATGCTGGAAGCCCAGGGCAGCTCACGGGAGAAGTTCGAAACCGAGACCCGGGAAGCCGCGGAGAAGGCCGTGAAGACCCAGCTGCTGATGGATGCCATCGCCGACGACTTGGAGATCCAGGTCGGGCAGAACGACATCACCGAGCGGCTGGTGTTGATGTCCCGCCAGTACGGGATCGAGCCGCAACAGCTGCTCGGGCTGCTGCAGCAGAACAACCAGTTGCCGGCAGTGTTCGCCGACGTCCGGCGCGGGCTCACCGTCGCCGCCGTGGTCGAGGCGGCCAACGTCGTCGACACCGACGGGGCGGTGATCGATACCACCGAGTTCTTCGGTTCCCCGGATGCGAGCGGAGAAGGTGCTGAGGCTGACGAGGCCGCCGAGGCTGAAGCGGCCGACGAGGCCGCCGAGGCTGAAGATGTCGCCGAGGCCGAAGAGGCCAAGGACGCATAACGCCGAGAGCGAAAGTGCCCCGTGGCGGGCAAGGGTCGGGGCTCCTGGTTGGTTAGGGTCAGGTAGTACCCGGCGATAGTTCCCAGTCTCGAAGAAAGCAGGTAGGAAGTCGTGACTCAGATGCGTTCCGGCGCGGCAGGGCTGAACCTTCAGGATTCGGTGTACGAGCGGCTGCTCGCCGAGCGCATCATCTTCCTGGGTTCCCAGGTCGACGACGACATCGCGAACCGGCTGTGCGCTCAGATCCTGTTGCTGGCCGCCGAAGACCCGACCAAGGACATCTCGCTCTACATCAACTCGCCGGGCGGTTCGATCAGTGCCGGCATGGCCATCTACGACACCATGGTGCTGGCACCGTGCGATGTGGCCACCTACGCCATGGGCATGGCCGCCTCGATGGGCGAGTTCCTGCTGGCGGCAGGCGCGAAGGGCAAGCGTTACGCGCTACCGCACGCCCGGATTCTCATGCACCAACCGCTGGGCGGCATCACCGGTGGTGCTGCCGACATCGCCATCCAGGCCGAGCAGTTCGCGCTGATCAAGAAGGAGATGTTCCGGCTCAACGCCGAGTTCACCGGTCAGCCGCTCGAGCGCATCGAGGCCGACTCCGACCGTGATCGCTGGTTCACCGCCCAGGAAGCCCTCGAGTACGGCTTCGTCGACCACGTCATCACCCGCGCGCACATCTCGGGAGCGAACAATGCTTGATCGTCTGGGGCCTGATCCCGTGTCCTCTTCTCAGACAGACCCGCGGCTCGCGCCGCAGGCGCGTTACATCCTGCCGTCCTTCGTCGAGCACTCCAGCTGGGGCGTCAAGGAGTCCAACCCGTACAACAAGCTGTTCGAGGAGCGCATCATCTTCCTCGGTGTGCAGGTGGACGACGCCTCGGCCAACGACATCATGGCCCAGTTGCTGGTGCTGGAGTCGCTGGACCCCGACCGTGACATCACCATGTACATCAACTCACCGGGCGGCTCGTTCACCTCGCTGATGGCGATCTACGACACCATGCAGTACGTCCGCGCCGATATCCAGACGGTGTGCCTGGGGCAGGCCGCCTCGGCCGCCGCGGTGCTGTTGGCCGCCGGCACCCCGGGCAAGCGCATGGCGCTGCCCAACGCCCGGGTGCTCATCCACCAACCGTCGCTGGGTGGGGTGATTCAGGGGCAATTCTCCGACCTGGAGATTCAGGCAGCCGAGATCGAACGGATGCGCACCCTGATGGAGGAGACCCTCGGTCGGCACACCGGCAAGGATGCCGCGGTCATCCGCAAGGACACCGATCGCGACAAGATCCTCACTGCGGATCAGGCCAAGGAATACGGGATCATCGACACCGTGCTGGCGTACCGGAAGCTGTCCGCGCAGAAGGCGTGAGCGGGGGTGGCTGCCCCGGATCGGGTCACGGTGGCGACACGCTGACTTTCGTGTGAGCGCGCCGCGTCGCACCCCGCCAGATTTGGGGATATGTTCACCACGCGACTCAATAGAAACAATGCTGCTATCGGTCGCACCACGACGGATCGAGCAGGTAGCGTCGGAGCCGAACCGACACCGGACTGGAAGTAGGGCCCCCCACCATGGCGCGCATCGGAGACGGCGGTGACCTGCTGAAGTGCTCCTTCTGCGGGAAGAGCCAAAAGCAGGTCAAGAAGCTCATCGCGGGTCCGGGTGTGTACATCTGCGATGAGTGCATCGACCTGTGCAACGAGATCATCGAAGAGGAACTCGCCGACGGCGACGACGTCAAACTCGATGAGCTGCCCAAGCCCGCCGAGATCAGGGACTTCCTCGAGAACTACGTGATCGGTCAGGACACCGCCAAACGAACCCTGGCGGTCGCGGTCTACAACCACTACAAGCGAATCCAGGCCGGCGAGAAGCGTGATTCCCGCTCCGAGCCGGTGGAGCTGGCCAAGTCCAACATCCTGATGCTGGGGCCGACCGGCTGCGGGAAGACCTACCTGGCCCAGACCCTGGCCAAGATGCTCAACGTTCCGTTTGCCATCGCCGACGCCACGGCGCTGACCGAGGCGGGATACGTCGGCGAGGATGTCGAGAACATCCTGCTCAAGCTCATCCAGGCCGCCGATTACGACGTCAAGCGTGCCGAGACCGGCATCATCTACATCGATGAGGTCGACAAGATCGCCCGCAAGAGCGAGAACCCGTCGATCACCCGGGACGTCTCCGGGGAAGGCGTGCAGCAGGCACTGCTGAAGATTCTCGAGGGCACGCAGGCCTCGGTCCCGCCGCAGGGCGGACGCAAGCACCCGCACCAGGAGTTCATCCAGATCGACACCACCAACGTGCTGTTCATCGTGGCTGGGGCGTTCGCCGGGCTGGAGAAGATCGTCTCCGACCGGATCGGCAAGCGGGGCCTGGGCTTCGGTGCGGAGGTCAAGTCGAAGGCCGAGATCGACACCCAGGATCACTTCGCCGAGGTGATGCCCGAAGACTTGATCAAGTTCGGGCTGATCCCTGAGTTCATCGGCCGTCTGCCGGTGGTCGCCTCGGTGACCAACCTGGACAAGGAGTCGTTGGTCCAGATCCTGTCGCAGCCCAAGAACGCACTGGTCAAGCAGTACACCCGGCTCTTCGAAATGGACGGTGTGGAACTGGAGTTCGCCGACGACGCCTTGGACGCGATCGCCGATCAGGCCATCCACCGTGGCACCGGCGCCCGCGGGCTGCGGGCGATCATGGAAGAGGTCCTGCTGCCGGTGATGTACGACATTCCGAGCCGCGACGACGTCGCCAAGGTCGTGGTCACCAAGGAGACCGTGCTCGATAACGTGCTGCCGACCATCGTGCCGCGCAAGACCCCCCGCGCCGAGCGCCGGGACAAGACCGCCTAGCTGGTAGGCCGCAACCTTCTGCAAGCTTCGCGTCGGGGTTCATGTGGTCTCTCAGGCACTGGTGGTGGCCACCGGGGTATCGGCCGAGGGCACCCGGGAGGCGTTGGGCATCCAAATTGGATAACCGAAACGCCGACTAGACAGACAGTCTCGTGTCCAACAAAATAAAGTCATATTGATGGGCGACAGCGCGTGTCAGTATGGCTTTATTGGGGGATGACTGTATTGGGGGACCTTGGTGAATTTGGATGCGTTCCGTCATCACCTGAGAAACGTCGATCCATCTACGTTGTCAGTCGACGATCGGCTTGCGCTCATCGAATTGCTCAGGCGTTGCTTCGTCCACCAAGAGACCGAATCAGCCACCGTTGATGGTGCGGCGTCGTAGCTCCTCGAGCAGGTCGTCGGTGCTGTAGTCGTTGATGGCACGAGTCACTTCGATGCGCTGGGCCGCTTCTTGGGAAGTCAGGTAACCGGCCGCAACAAGAGCTTCAACTGGCGGCTTCCCGATTGCCCGGGCGAAGGCGACAACGCTCTCGGCGCGTGGCGCCGCGGTTTCCCCCCTCAGCCAGCGACCGATAGCGGTTTGCGCAACACCTGTCACGAGGGCGAGCTGGACTTGCGTTGTCCCCTGAGTTGCCCGCCGCACGTACTGGGCCCAGTTCTCTGCCATTGCCCGCAAGATACCCCGTCCTCTGCATAGCTGGACATGGCTAGCAGGTGCTGACTAGCCATGAGTTGCTTAGCGTTTGGGTGTCTAAGCAGGTAGAAGACCCTTGTGGCGCCGCGGTGACTGGCCGGAATGCAGCCTGCGTTACCAAATCGGTACATTGATAACCCAGGCATGCCTAGCTAAGTAGCACCGCATAGGTAGTATCTGAGGTGAGATAACACCCATGCACAAGTCAGGAGTTCTTCATGGCGCCGTCTAAGGTCACAACAACGTTGCTTGCGAGCGGGTTTGCTGCCGTCGCTGGGTTCGCCGTCGCGGTTGCGGGGTCTGCGACGGCGTCGGCGGATGGTCTCACCACTCAGACGGGAGGCTATGTTGACTATGACGGCACCGTGGGATCCTTCGACGGCGACGGCACGAGGGGGACGAGCCGGGGACTCACCACGCAGTCCAGCGCCGGCCACAGCATTGTCAGCGATGCCTGCTTTGTGAAAGGAAATAGTTGCGCTTCTGGTTGGACTGACCCGAGCACCGTCGCGGCGACCTCGGGTACCTCTGACGACCCCGATAGTGCTCTCGATGCAGACGGCTACCAGGCGGCAGAATCACGCGGTCCCATCATGGTGGCGTCGCCAGGAACAAAGGCCACCCCCGGTACGACCAAGACGATCTCAGGCGGCTTCTACTACCCACATTAGAATTGAAGTTGGGGGAGAGTCCTCGTGGTTTTCTACCGAGTGTCAGGAAGCAGCATGAATGGAATTCGGCGGCGGTCTGCGATCGCCTTGGTCGTCGCAACCGTCAGTATGAGCGGACTGGCGACGGCGTGTAGCTCCAACGAGAAGGAGACGCCGACGCCGACGCCGACGAGCACAAGCGCCACGCCACCGTCGCCCACGGAAAAGGGTGTGACTCGCGGCGGCGTTAACAGTTTCTCCCCGACTGTGAAGGCCCCGCCGGCACCCACGGCGATTCCCGGGGACAACTGAAGTAGCTTCGAGAATTCGTTGATGGGTCAGAGCTAGAGTTATGGCAGGCTTCGAGCAATAGCCCCGCGATCGCCCCGGGGCCAGCGGCGATGACAACAATCACGCCGATTGTTGTCTCTGCACTCGCAGCCGAACTGGACTCCTGCGGGTAGTCGCAGCTGGTGATCCGGTCGTCGCTTGACCTGGTTCAGCTCGCTGGCGAATGCTGATCCCGGCCGCCTGGTTACTGGTCACGGCACTGGGCTGCCGTTAACGCCCGTGCTAGTTCGCCAACCTCGGGCGCCGCGAATGGCGGCAACTCACGGGTGACCGGCAGTGGATCGGCGGTCTCAATCGAGTGGGAAAGCTCGCGAAGCATCGCGAGATACGTGTCGGCGTCGGCGGATTCGAATAACCGGTCGCGGCCTTGTTCTGCCGCCCAGCTTGCCGCCACGGTCGCGTACCCAAGCTGCTCGGTTGCCGCAACGATCCGGTTCAGCCGGGCCGCGGTGGCGCGGTCCCGCTGGGAGCCTTTGCGTGCGGCATCGTCGGCCGCGTTCAGATCGAAGATGCTCTCCTGCAGATCGCGACGTGCCCCGCGCGCTGCCAGCGATGACGCGTCACCCCGCACCAGGAACTCCGTGACAGCCGCGATGCGCTGCATCGTGCGACTCAGCGACACCTGGACCCGGTCGGACTCCTGCAGGTTGACCGCAATGAGGTAGACCACGACGCCTATCCCGCAACCGATCACGGTGTCCAATGCACGGGCGCTGAGGAGTTCGCCCACATCGACTCGATGGGTGGCTGTGCCGATCGTCAGACCGGTCGCGGTGGTGAACACCGTGGCCAGCGCATAGTTGCGAACATTGGACACCTTGATCGCGAACTGCAGCGCTGCCAATGTGACGATCAGCCACGGGCCCGCCGGATGCGCGCTCAGGATCAGCGCCGCGAGGCATAGCCCGGCGAGGGTGCCAAGCACCCGCGCGGCACCTCGCTGGAAGGTGGCGATCCGATGATCACCCTGGTGGAGCATCAGCACGGCGGCCGCCATTGCCCAGTAGGCGTGACTGATGCCCAATGATGCGGCACACGCGCCGGCCAGCGGTGTCGCGATGGCCACCCGGAGCATCACCCGCCGGGCATGGCCGTCGGGTTCCACGGCCCGAAGCAACTGGGCGACCGTGGTCGGCCGGCGCAACGGCGAGCGTCCCTCGACGCGCTCGGCCACCACAGCCGAGTCTTCTTGGAGCGATCCGATGTCGCGGGCCAGCGAGGCCGTGCCATCGGGCATCGACTCGCCCCTGCTCGCCGCCGCTATCGCGTCGGTGAAGAGCACGTGCAGGGCGTGATTGGCCCTCCTGAGCCGGATCAGCATTCGGCTGGCCGGAACCGCCCGCGGTTGGTAGTCGACGAGAACAGCCCATGCGTACACCAGTGCCGTCGCGGCGGCCCGCCTTGTCGTGACGGACTCGGTCGTGGTGGCGGTCTCCACGTAGGCGGCGACAGCCCGACCGGCGGCTGCCACTGCAGCCTTCTCCGGGCCGCGGGGGTCGACCAGCGCAGGACTGATCGCCGCCACCCACGCCACGGCGCCGCCGGCCAGCACCAGGAGGCCGACCTGCCAGGCCGGTCGGTGGGAGGCCGAGACCCCGACACCGGCCGCGCAGGCCAGGACGAAGACGAAGGCGCCCGGCGGTCCGACCGCCAGCCCCGTACACAGCCACACCGCGACGACGGCCACCGCAGAAACCGATGCGACCGCCATCCAGCCTGCCTGGGCCGACCAGGCTCCTATCGTCACCGCTGCGGCCAGCGCCACAGCGATGATGGCCGACTGCAGAGCGCGGTTGGCGTAGGGGCGCCGGCTGCCGTAGTCGGCGGTGAACATCCCGAGCGTCGCGATCAAACCGGCGCCGACATCACCGACCGCCCAACCGATCGAAACCACCACCGCGGTGCATGCCGCGACCCGAGCGGCGAAGGGCCAGCGCCGAGGGGCGGACTGGATGGTCAGCAGACCGCGTACCGCGTTCACAACCCGCAGATCCGGTCGGCCCTGCTGTAGACGTTCATCGAGTCCCCGCGGAGGAAAGCCACCAGGGTCAGCCCGGACTGGGTGGCGAGGTCCGAGGCCAGTGACGACGGTGCCGACACCGCGGCCAGGATCGGGATACCCGCCATCACCGCCTTCTGTGTCAATTCGAAGGATGCGCGTCCGCTGACGAGCAGTACGACACCGCTCAGCGGTATCCGGCCGCTTTCCAGCGCCCAGCCGATCACCTTGTCGACGGCGTTGTGACGGCCGACGTCCTCGCGGGCCACCAGCATGTCGCCGTCGGACCCGAACAGCGCCGCCCCGTGCAGACCGCCGGTGCTGGCGAAAACGGGCTGCGCGGTGCGTAACCGGGCCGGCAGCCCGGACAGCGTCGCCGCCGAGACGGTTGACGGGTCGTCGCTGGGGCAGTAGCGGCTGCTGAGCCGAACCGCCTCCAATGATGCCTTGCCGCACACCCCGCACGAGGAGGTCGTGTAGAAATTCCGGGTCACGTCGAGCACCGGCGCGGGAACGCCGGTTGCAAGGGTCACGTCCAGCACGTTGTAGCTGTTGACGCCGTCGACATCAGCCCCCCGGCAGTACCGGATCTCCGCCACGTCGTCACGGACGCCGATCAGTCCCTCGGTCAGCAGAAAGCCCTGTGCCAGTTCAAAATCCGCTCCGGGGGTTCGCATTGTGACCGTGACGGGGGAGCCGTCGATCCTGATCTCCAGGGGTTCCTCGACCACCAGGGTGTCGGCTCGTTCGGTGGTGCTACCGGCGGTGATCCGGTTGACCCGGCGCCGGGTTGTCACCCGGCCCATGCCCGCTCCAGACGTATCACGACCGCCTTGGACGCGGGCGTATTCGACTTGGCCGCAACATGATCCAGCGGAACCAGCGGGTTGGTCTCCGGGTAGTAGGCCGCGGCGTTGCCCGGCGGTGTCGGATACGGCACCACCTGGAAGTCCTCGGCGCGGCGCTCCTGCAGGACGCCGTCGGCGCCGGTGAACTCCGAGACGAGGTCCACCCGGTCGCCGGCGGTGATGCCGAGGGACTCGATGTCGTCGGGGTTGACGAAAACCACCCGCCGGCCGCCGCGGATGCCGCGGTAACGGTCGTCCAGGCCGTAGATGGTGGTGTTGTACTGGTCGTGGCTGCGCAACGTCTGCAGCACCAGTCGGCCTGGCGGCACCGGCACCCAGGCCAGTGGGGCGACAGAGAAGTTGGCCTTGCCGGTGGCGGTGGGGAATTCCCGGGTGTCCCGCGGCGGGTGCGGCAGTTGGAAGCCGTCCGGTTCGCGGACCCGGCGGTTGTAATCGGCACAACCCGGCACCACGGCGGCGATCTCGTCGCGGATGGCGTCGTAGTCGGGGGCGAAACGTTCCCACGACACCGGATGGTCGGGGCCCAGAACGGCGCGGGCCAGGCCGCAGATGATCGCCACCTCGCTGCGCACCTCGGGTCCCGGCGGTTCCAGGCTGCCCCGCGACAGATGCACCATGGACATCGAGTCCTCCACCGAGACCACCTGCTTGCGGCCGGACACGACATCGCGGTCGGTGCGGCCGAGGGCTGGCAGGATCACCGCGGTCTGCCCGGGCACGACGTGGCTGCGGTTGAGTTTGGTGGACACCTGCACGGTCAGGGCACAGTTCCGCAGGGCTGCCTCAGTGACCGCAGTGTCCGGTGTGGCGGAGGCGAAGTTGCCGCCCATCGCGACGAACACCGACGCCCGGCCGTCGCGCATCGCCCGGATCGCCTCGACGGTGTCATAGCCGTGCCGGCGGGGCGTGCTGATGGTGAACCGGCGGTCCAGTGCGTCCAGGAACGCCGCGGGCGGCTTCTCCCAGATGCCCATGGTGCGATCACCCTGCACATTGGAGTGCCCGCGGACCGGGCACACCCCCGCGCCCGGCTTGCCGATCATGCCCCGCATCAGCAGCACATTGGTGATCTCACCGATGGTGGCGACGGCGTGGGTGTGCTGGGTCAGGCCCATCGCCCAGCACACGATCGTGCGCTCGGATTCGGCGACCAGTCGGGCCACCCGATGCAGTTGCGCCATGTCGATCCCGGTGGCCTCGGCAACGGTGTCGAAGGACACCGCGCGCGCCGCGGCGGCGAAGTCATCGAACCCGTGGCTGTGCGCGGCGATGAAGTCGCGATCCAGCACAGATCCGGGATCGCGGTCGTCGGCCTCCAGCAACAGTCGGGCCAGACCGCGGAACAGCGCCATGTCGCCGCCCAGTCGGACCTGCACGAACTCGTCGGCGATCGGCACCCCGGTGCCGAGCACCCCGCGAACGGTCTGCGGGTCCTTGAATCGGATCAGCCCCGCCTCCGGCAACGGGTTGACGGCGATGATCCTCGCGCCGTTGGCTTTCGCCTTGGCCAGCACCGACAGCATCCGGGGGTGGTTGGTGCCCGGGTTCTGGCCGGCGATGACGATCAGGTCGGCGTGTTCGATATCGTCGACGGTCACCGAGCCCTTGCCGATGCCGATGGACTCGACCAGTGCGGTGCCGGAGGACTCGTGGCACATATTGGAGCAGTCCGGCAGGTTGTTGGTGCCGAAACTGCGCACCAGCAACTGGTAGAGGAACGCCGCCTCGTTGGAGGTGCGCCCCGATGTGTAGAACACCGCCTCGTCCGGACTGGACAGTGCGCGGAGGTGTTCGGCGATGACGGCGAAGGCCCCGTCCCAGCTCACCGGCCGGTAATGGGTGTCGCCCTGTTTTAGCAGCATCGGGTGGGTGAGCCTGCCCTGCTGGGACAGCCAGTACTCGGGCTTGCCGGCCAGGTCCGCGACAGAATGTGCCGCGAAGAACTCTGGGGTGACCATCCGGCGGGTGGCCTCCTCGGCGACGGCTTTGGCTCCGTTCTCGCAGAACTCGGCGAGTCGGCGGCCGCCCGGTTCCTCCGGCCAGGCGCATCCCGGACAGTCGAAGCCTTCGCGCTGGTTGACCTTGGCCAGTGTCTCGGCGGTCCGCAGCGGTCCCATCTGGGCGAGGCTGTGCCGCAACGCCACCAGGACGGCCGGAACGCCGGCGGCGACGCGCTTGGGCTGGTCCACCGGGATCGGCTCACGGGATTTCGGCTCACGGGATGGCATGGACACCAATCTATTGAGCACCGGCGGGCACCGGAGACAACGGTCCGAGTTCTTAAGAATCGCTGACCCCGGACGTGACGAAAACCACACAACTTCGGCCGGTTGGTCCGGGGCACCGCGATGACCTGGGCTTTCAGCGCCCGTGGCGCGGCGTGTCAAGCCGTCTGACGGCTTGGCTTGCCTAAGAAAGTGGCATGATCGGATTTACGAGTCTCAGCAACTGCGGTGGCCGTCCCCCGGTGGTGGGAGTTGGACGGCGAAAGGCGGACACGTGAGTCCGAACAGCGACGGCCCCAACAGCGGTGCCCAGGTGGGCCGGAGCGGCGGCCGGGAGAAACTCGAGAAGGTCGTCATCAGGTTCGCCGGGGACTCCGGCGACGGCATGCAGTTGACCGGAGACCGGTTCACCTCCGAGGCCGCGCTGCTCGGCAATGACCTTGCCACCCAACCGAATTACCCCGCCGAGATCCGGGCGCCGCAGGGCACGCTGCCCGGGGTGTCGTCGTTCCAGATCCAGATCGCCGACTATGACATCCTCACCGCCGGCGACCGCCCCGACGTTCTGATGGCGATGAACCCCGCCGCGTTGAAGGCCAACCTCGCCGACCTGCCCCGCGGCGGCACGGTGATCGTCAACACCGACGAGTTCACCAAGCGCAACCTGGCCAAGGTGGGCTATGCCGCCAACCCGCTGGAAACCGGGGAACTCGGGGACTATGTGGTGCACCCGGTGGCGATGACCAGTCTGACGCTGGGCGCCGTCGAGCCGATCGGAGCTTCGAAGAAGGACGGACAGCGCGCCAAGAACATGTTCGCGCTGGGCCTGCTGTCCTGGATGTACGGCCGGACGGTCGAGACCAGCGAGAACTTCATCCGGGAGAAGTTCGCCCGCAAACCCGATGTCGCCGAGGCCAATGTGCTGGCCCTG
>Ga0116183_1002787_pt1 | contig 18395 bp, 11 predicted proteins | sample AD_UKC078_MetaG_FD_89753 | JGI IMG/M metagenome (GOLD analysis project Ga0116183, IMG submission 89753) | Active sludge microbial communities of municipal wastewater-treating anaerobic digesters from USA - AD_UKC078_MetaG | ecosystem: Engineered > Bioreactor > Anaerobic > Digestate | place: USA... | reverse complement strand
TCCGCAGCCAGCTGGCGCTCAGTCTGTGTCCGGATGCAGCATCATCCTGCACCACAAGATCGGGGCCGACAAAAAAGTGGCAGAAATACCAAGCCGCTGTCCGCTGAGGATTTTCAGCAAACAAGCGCTGCCCTTCTATCAGCTGTTCACAAGTCCAGAACTCGTCCGCATCAATCTGCCACAACAGACACTCTTCCTTGATTGATGGCAGCGGCGCATTGACCATCTCGCGCTTGCCGTCCCAAAACCTGCCCGGCTGTGGACGGTAGAGGGTGATATTTCCCGGATGCAACTCCGCCAGGCGGTCCAGATAGGCGGTAGTGCCGTCGTTGCTCAAACCGTTTTCATGCAGTGAATCAGCAATTTTACCACCGTAATGCAACGCCCAGGCCGTGTCGTGTTTCAGATCGGCCACTCCTTCGACTATATGCCAGTGCCAGCGGAACGGTAGTCGGCTCAATACATCAATATGGTAGCGGATAAACGGCTCGCCGTTCTGTACAATGGTCAGAAAATGAACTGGCAAATCGGGCATTTGCAAGTTACTCCATTCTCACATCAAAATAAATCGCCCGCGGGTTTTCAGCATAGTAGTCATTTACCCTGGTTATATCTTCCGAAGGGGAAACCACGTCATGCCATATACGGAGCGGGCCAAAGAACGAACGGTGCAATCTGGGACGAAAATTCCAGTTCAATGGCAGCACAAACGGATTAAAACCACTCATCTCAACCGCCCTTGCAAAAGCAGCCTGGTCATTGTGCTCCATGACCTTCTCAATACCGTTATCGACGTACTTAACCGAAGAATCTATTGTCCTGACAAGCCTTTCCCACATATAAAAAATCGGGCGGGCCTTGCTGGTGTAGAACAGAACGCCGGTATTGTACTCAATCATATCCTCCATCTGCCTGAGGCCTTCATAGCGCCTGGCCCAGGGGCATTCACAGATGGCACAGACTAGGCCGAACTGCTCCGCTTTTTCAAAACCGAAGTTCAGTCGCCCCATCACAACCGTATCTGCATCCAGATAGAGAGTATGTTCAAATGGGGAAATATTTGCCATGGCCGCCTTGACCAGGAACATTTCCGCAAGACCGCTTTCACCGGATACACGATGCACATGCACCGGCAACTCGGGATGGTACTGTTTTAGCGATGCGATCGAGCGTTCCAGCAAGCTGTCATGGGAATGCCCCCAGACCATGTACAGTACACCCCATTTTGTCTGCACTTTTGACATATAACTCCCCTTTGAATGGTCCACGTCCAACCTCTTCGTAATTAACTGGTAGCTATGGCAATCATTGCAGTTCTGCGAAGGTGACCAAATGAACATGTCCCTTTTCAGCAATAAACGGAACCTACAAATTTACAATTTCTTAATTCAGACAAAAAGAAGGTATCTTTTGAAACTTTATTCTCAAAACCACTGTTAACTTCACAATTAATCAACTTGACTGGTTATGCAGCTCTGCAGCAACACTACCAACGACAGTCACCCAATCACCAGGCAGCCTCTGCCTGAAAAGCCGAGCAGACGGATACCAGTCGGAATCGCTGCGACCATGCTGCCAGCGCCAGTCCGGATTCCACGGCAGCATGATCCAGACCGGCACACCCAGCCCGCCGGACAGATGGGCAACAGCCGAATCGACGGTTATGACAAGGTCAAGTGCGCTTACCAGTGCAGCAGAATCACTGAAGTCATGCAGATGACCCGCAGGATCGTAAAGACTGAACGGCATTAGATTCAAATTGCCGCAGCCGACCTGCAGACTGACAAAGGAGATGCCAGCCAGCTCTCCAAACGTCGCCAGCAGCTGTTCCGGTATGGAGCGGTTGGCATCGTTTTCATGTTCGGCCCGGCCGGCCCAGGCCAGCCCTACTTTCAGCCCTTTCAATTTAAGCAGGCGGTTTCGCCAGACAGCTACCTTGTCCGTTAGTGCATACAGGTATGGGGGCTGGGGAGGAGGCCAGCCGGCCGTACCCAACGGGAGTGGAATACTCATCATGGGGATCTGAAAGTCCGCCGGCGGCACCGTTTCGCCGCGGGCAAAAACAGCGCTAACCCCTGGATTAGTGGCCAGCAGCGGAGCGATTATGCGGTCCTGGGCCTCCACCAGTACAGTGGCACCAAGTCCGGAAAGAATCGCGGCATAACGGATGAACTGCAGCGAATCGCCGTATCCCTGTTCGGCATGTATCAGCAAGCGCTTTCCTGCCAGGCTCTCCCCCTGCCAGCGGGGAATGTCCGCATGATGACATTCCACCGGACGTGCCTTGCTAAAGCGCCATTCATGCTCCTGCCACCCCTCAGCCATGCGGCCCGCAGCCAGAAGGGCCAGAGAGAGATTAAAATGCACATCCCCGTCATTTGGCGCCAATTCAGCCAGCAACGTCAGCTCCCTGACAGCATATTCCAGCTCGCCACACCAGGTGGACAGCACAGCCAGGTTGGCCCTGGCCTGAAGGTAGTCCGGCTGAATCCGCAGGGCATTAGTGAAACAGTCACGCGCCTCGTTAAGCCTGTTAGAGCGCAGCAGCAGCATGCCCAGCGAATTGAGCGCAGGTACAAAGCCGGCGTCAAATTCAAGACATCTGCGAAAAAACTCTTCTGATCGTGCGCGTTCCCCCTGCAGCAGGAACAATTGCCCCAGATCATGCAGTGCCAGAACAAAGCCAGGAGAGAGTTCCACTGCTTTCTGCAGACAGGATTCGGCGGCATCAAACCGGCCGGATTCAAGAAAGAGACTGCCCAGCCCATGGTATGCTTCGGCCTGGGCCGGATTGCAGCGTATCGACTCCAAATACTGCAGCTCTGCCTGCTCACGATCTCCCCTTCTGCGCAGCAGATTGGCAAAATTATAGTGAAAACTGGCATTATCAGGCTTCAGACCACAGGCCTTTTCAAGATCGACGGTCGCCTGGTCCAGCTTGCCCATTGCTTCTCTGGCGCTGCCGAGGGCGTTAAGAATATCCGGATTGTCAGGCCGCATCTCAAGGCATTTCCCGAACAGTGCCTCCGCCTCCGCGTAAAGTCCGGCGGCATACACACGGCACCCCTCATCGTATATGTTCTGGAGAGACATCAGTAATCCCTTCTCTTCCAGCCTGCCGTCTCATGCATCACAAGAAAGGCCTCTTCCAGCTCCTTAGTCACACCGGCTCCATCCATCAGCGGTGACCGGGCCATTTTGCTGCGCAACTCTTCACGAAGATAATTCAGCCGATCAGGGTCACATGCAAGTTCAACCGCCTTTTCCAGATATTCCTCAGCGCTATGGGCCACCAAATCCGAACAGCCCGCCGCCTGAAGCAGCGACGCCCCCACACGGGAGACATGGGTCACACCGCAGAGGGTAATCACAGGGGTGCCCATCCAGATCGCCTCACAGGTAGTGGTCGTACCGTTGTAGGGAAACGTATCCAGGGCGATATCCACCCTGCCGTATTCCTGCAGATGCTCCAGCGGGGTAGAGGTCACCACCCGCATGAAAATGCGTTCGGCTGCAACCCCTTCAGACTCAAAACGGGCCAGCACCGCCTGCTTGACCGACCGGTCCCCCAGGGCCATGCTTTTCAGGTAGAGCCGGGAACCGGGGACACGGGCCATGATTTTGGCCCAAAGGCTTATCTGCTCTACCGTGACCTTGGCAAAATTGTTGAAGCTGCCGAAGGTTACATAACCGTTATCGATGAGCGGAGAAGCCACAACCGGCGGGAATTCCATGGGAGGCAGATAGGTGCTGAATATGCGGGGCAGCCGCCAGAGACTTTCGCTGAAGAGATGCTCGGTCATGCCGGGCGGATCACAGACCGCATCGGTGATGTAGTAATCCATTGCAGGCAGACCGGTAGTGTTGGGATAGCCGATCCAGGAAATCTGAACCGGCGCAGAACGGGCTGCAAAAACACCCAGACGGTTGTCCCCGGTGTGGCCCGACAGATCAACCAGAATATCAATCCTGTCGCTGCGCACCTGTCTGGCAACCACATCCGGCGCACATCCGGCCAGATCGCACCAGCTGCAGGGGAGGGATTTCAGCCGCTCTGTAGTGGCATCCCTGGTATTGCCCAATGAATAGCAGAACACTTCAAAACGTCCGTATTCATGATGTTGCAGGATTGGCTCAAGAAAATAGGCTACCGAGTGGGTATAAAGATCACCGGACATGTAGCCGATACGCAGACGGGATGAGGCTGAGCCAGAGAATACATCCTGTGATTCGGGAACGTCTCTGGTATATGTGGTGGCCAGACGAAAATGTTCGGCCGCAATGAATTCCGGTGACAGCCCATGGCAATAATTGAGTGAGAACAAGTAATTACCCACTACAGCTGTATTATCGGGCTCAACCTCGAGCGCCTTGCCATACCACTCCAGGGCTTCGGCATGCCGTCCCATCATCTTGCAGGCCCTGCCAAGGTTGTTCAGCACCAGCACATTCTGTGGCTCTATGGTGTATGTATTCAAAAGTGCGGCCATTGCGTTGTCAAACTGGAAGAACCGGATCAACATCATCCCCATGTATGACAGGGCCTCCACGTTGCGCGGATCACATTCTATGACCTTTGAAAAGCATTTATTAGCATCAGGATACCTTTCCTGTTGATAATAAAGGCGTCCCAGCCGGTTCAGGGCCATGACATTATCCGGGACTTTCTCAAGCAGGCGCTTCAGTTTTGTCTCTGTTTCCTCATACCTCCCCATTTGAAAAAGTGACTCGGCTAGTGCGTCTTGTAATTCTGCTGAATCAGGTAAAACCTCTTCCAGCAACTCTAACACCGGTACAGCATCGGCAAATCTTCCAAGCTGGATCAGGCTCAAGGCAACGCCGGTACGGGCCTCAATATTGCCATCATCCAATAACAGACACTTTTCAAATGCTTCCAGTGCCTGTGCATATTCATGGCAGTCAAAAAAACAATCAGCCGCAGATAGCAACTCTATTACAGCCAAATCCATTCGTTTCCTCACATCAACTGGCCTGCTGGCCACAACAGATATTCATCACCCAACGGCACTGGTTCTGTTGTGACAAAGCCATCTGCATCGGCCATGACTCTCAGATTTGCAACATCCTTCAGTATAGCGGTGTATTCAATTGCAGCATATCCGGAAAGGCCAAATTCGAAGCCCGGCATCACGTGCCTTACCAAGTTCAGTGCACAATGCAAGGACTTGACATACGGCAGATAGAAACACCTGATTATCTCCAGCGTAAATTTGTGGGCAAATATCTTTGAAAGTACGACATAATTGGTGTGGGCGAATTGCAACCCATGAAAATGATAAAATATGACTGGCTGGTTGTTTACAGAAACCTGCTTGCAAACATCCACAGAATAGTCGTACTGCAGGTTATTCCAAGGAGCTAGACCAGCACCAATATGACTGAGAACATGCACTCCGGAAAAACGCTCTGGCCAATCTTCCAAATACAGTTGATCTCCGAACCGGCCAGACTCCAGACGCGCATAGCACCATTCATTGCAGCGATCCCGCCACCAGTTAAGCACTGCCACAGCATCTCGGTTTCTCCTGAAACAAAGCAGACCAACGTTAAAACGCCCATACTTCAAAGCAGGCTTGAACTCTTCATGAAAACGGTGCTCGTGAATCAATACGCTATGCCCGACCAACTCATCAAAGATCGGTTGAGGCGAAGAAAAGAAAAACAAATCCGCATCAAGATAAGTGATCATCTCGACATGCGGATTCCATTCTAGCAGCCGTATTATCACTGTCGGAGTCAATGTCCAGTAATATTCCACCAAATTGCGATTTAGTCGTGCTTTTCGCAACTCATTGTCACCGTTCTCAATTTCGTGCAACGGGATTGTAGAAACACCTGGCAGTTGTAACCGTTCCAAAAGAATACGGGTCAGTTCATCCAGACATACCGCATAAAGGGTGAAGGGTTGGCTTTCATGTTTCGAAAGTGATGCATGCAGGGCAATTGCCCTGACTAGATAGCCTTTGTCAAAGTATGTGCAATAGTAGCGCATGGACATATTCAACAAAGCACGCCATCCCGATGAAGACGTGACGGTAACGTGTATGAACATAGTGGGCAAGGCTCCAGCGCACCTTTGGACAATGACATGTAGACCGATTTTATCTGCTGAACCAATCCGGTCTGTGAATCAAGTATCCCCCATTCGGCAGGCACTTCCAAACGCCAGTCGCATTCAAGCACTGTAAAACCGGCATTTTCAGCCAAATAACGGAGACATTCAGGAGAAAATCTCCAAAAATCCCTTGGCGACGGGTGATATGGAAAACTGAAAACCGTTGACAACACCAGCAGTGAACCAGGACGCATGATCTGATACATGGCAGCAAATACACGAAACGGGTTCTCCACGTGTTCTAAAACATTAAGACAAACAGCGGTGCCGTATACTTCCCGTCGTACATATGGAAGGTCCTCGATCATGGGAGAACCATGCTCCGGATTCGCTATTTCATAATCCGGGTCTATGTGATCAAAAGGTCGTTGCCCCAAAAATACATAACGGTCTGTCTGTTCTCCTGACTTAAGAGTCAGGCTATAATCGGCGATGCAAGGACGGATCATGCCGCCAAGATCCACAAATGGTTTACGCAGGCCATATTTTTGCATCTGTTCCGTAACCAGAACAATATCATCCCAAAACAATCATTACCTCCTTGAACTAATTCGCTTGCTGAGAGCATGCATAAAGCATGTTTAAGGGGACCAGAATCGTGTAATCGTAATATGATATAAGCAACTCCTCATCTGAGATGCCAGTTCTATTGTTATGAACTGAAAGCCTTTGGTTAATCGTATCTATCAGCTTATTGTCTTCGTGATCGTTAGTAGAAATGCCATATGAATTTTGTCCAGCGCCTCCGAATTCATTCTCTGCGAAAGCAAAAACTCGAGCATTGCCTTGATCATATGGCTTGAATGCCTCTTTAATATTTTCACCGACCCCCAATTACTGCGATATTCTGCTTGGAACACAAATATTTTGTTGTTTCCAACCCTTCACATCCAAAGTCCATTGAATGATTGTTTGCAAGTGACATCAAATTAATTTTTTGTTCGATTTTCTTTAATGACTCATAGTTCAGTAGCAGATGGGGTCCCGCTTTCAATACCGGTTTTGCAGATATGAAAACGAACCCTCAAGATTGCATATTCTCAAATCATATTCAGACAACAAAAGAGACAGATCACTTTTAATAATGCAACCCCGTACAGGAGCAAAATCTCCTATAAATAAAGATTTTGTAGCTTCAACTGCACTCATGGTGTTCCTAAACTTTGAAGATTGCTTAGCACTGATATGAACCTGCGGCCAACTGCAAGAGGAGAGTAATGTTTTATAGCCCATTGCCGCCCCTGCCAAGCGATCTCCGGCCATCTGTCGCGTTCGTCCATAAGCCTCTCCACATCTGCCTTCACATCAGAAAGGTTGATACCGACGTAATGTTTCCAGTTCTCCGGCATCTCCGGCAGTAAAAAACCATACCTTTCGAAATCCAGATGCACAGTAACGCAGCCGAAAACCAGGGACTCCCAGAACCGCCAGCTATCCCAGCGCAGTATTACGGTCTCCTGGATATGCTTCACGTTAGCTGAAAAAAGCCGAAAACGTTCATTACCCATAAAGTACTCATTTTTAGTAAAGTCCTGCTCATAGTTACCGCCATAAGCAAGACATATCGCATGACTACGCAACAGTTCATAATAGTCGTCATTCCAGCGTCCTGCGCTTGAATATTTGCAAAGCACCGGGATATGCCTGTTCAGCACTGGTAAAAGCACGAGATCAAGGCTTGACCGAAGGTCCTGATTCAGTGATGGCCGAAAATTATAGAGTATTTTTTCTAACCTCGGCTGGCACTTTTGCAGTGTCATAGATTTGCGGATCATTGCACTGGACAGGCCAAACGCCATGGGTATGCGACGACCGGCCAGTTCTCTGAACCGGTTTTCGTGCGCACAGTACAATACGTCAACACCGTCAGCACAGAACTTACCAACATCATCCTGCATGCAGAACGCTATTGTGCAACTATAAGGAGAATTGAACCTAACCGTCTGTTCGTAATACTGCCTGGTATCCTGTAAATCTAATACAACACAGGAGGCCTGGCGTACACTGGACATATCAGAGATTTTCGTAAAAACAAAGTCGCTGATCAACGGGTCACAATAAGAGATATTGGCAAAGATCGGTACCCCCATTTGGTTTAACCCATCGGCAAGGCAAGTCGCTGCATAGGAAAATGTCGTACTGTCGGAGATAAAATATATTCCTTTGTTATACCAATCAAGCACTGTGAGTCCCCCCCTGAACAACTCGCTTGAAAAGATATGTGATTGTATATAACTCGCCGTCAGGACAGATGCTGATACAGCTTTGCGCATTTAACTCGAATCCCTGCAACGCAAAATGCTGCAGGAACTCCTGTTCGTTGAAGCAAAACTCCACTGTTTCAATACCATACGCCTGCTTCGCCATGCGTCTTGTCGGAGTAGCACGACAAATGGGAGTACGATGCACCACGACCCAATCGCGTGCAACACGACAGGTTTCTTCGATGTGCCGGCAATATTCGGTTACATGCAGCAGGACACAGGACGATATTACCAGATCAAACTGGCGATCGGAGAAAAACAGGCATTTGCCGTCAGCGGCGAAGAAACGCGGCCGCGGATAAAACCCGCGCGCCATTTCTATCATCGCCTCCGAATAATCAACACCGGTGTAGTCAATCCTGCGGCCCAACAGGTATTCCAGGATTTCGTAATAGTATCCGCTGGCGCACCCAAGTTCCAATACTGAGGTCCCATCCTTGACAAGCGGCCTGATCAGCTCGGCCAATGCAGAAAAGTGGGGTCTGGGATGCCCATTGTACATCTGTTCCAGTTCCAGCTGCACCAGACCTCGTTGAGAAGCAGGTATGCTCTTGTCCTGCCAAGCCAGGGTCATGGCCTCAGTTGTTTCATCTTCTGTAATGGATCGGTAGTGGCTTGATACCTGGGATGGCAGAGAAAAGTGTCCCCTGATTTTGTCGTAGCACAGGTGCCTTTGCAATATTTCTGCTGTCTGCTCCATGCGGCGTTCATATGTATGGTCCCGTAAGGTGCGTTCCTGTCCTGCCTTGGCAATGGCAGCGGCCTCACCCGGGTTGGCCTGATAGTATCGGATCAGGGCAGCTGCTTCCTCGGGAGAACGATAGGCCACCACCTCCCTGCCGATCTCGAAGAGCTCATTCAGGTTACTACGATAGTCGGTAATCAGCAATGCTCCGCAACCTGTCGCCTCAAACAGACGCATATTATTGGCATAGTCTTCCGCCACATCGATATGGCGATTTACCGTTATGGCCGACTGCCTGAGGATGGCAAACATATCCATCCCCCAAACCGGACCATGATGACGTTGCCTCAATGGTGATTCCGGCGGCAGCAAGTCGGCTCCGTATCCCCAGCAATCCAGCGGAACAATCTCTGCAATTTTTTTGAGGGTTTCCAGACCTTTGCCATGATGTGGCGATATGCCTCCCACAAATGTAACAGGATACTGCCGCTCCATGTCAGGCAAGCGTTGAAGCACGCGCGGTTCAAACGCCAGCGGCTGGTACCAGGCGGTTTTACCCTGCTGCCGGAAGCGTTCTACGAAATGCGGGAATGAGGTAAAAAGGATATCAATACTTGAAAGATCGGCATGGGGTGGCACTGGTGAAGCAATCTGACCTGCAACGATCCGGCAGTGCTTTTTCAGGCAGCAGATGAATTCGCTGGAGGCAAGACTCAAGTCCTGCAGATAAACCACATCCGGCTGAAATCGACGGACCTGTTCGATAGCAATCAACCCGGCATCCTGACAGGAAAGTCCGTTTTCCCTGCCCCAAGTACTTTGCAACTCCGGGCAGTTGATTACAATGTCATCAGCATCCCAACCGGCAGAGATCATGCCAGACGAATAAAAATCACTATCTCCGAAGCATTGTTCAAGAAGAGAACGTTTCTGCCAGTAATAAGGTTTTTCAGCGAGCTGCGGATTCTGCCGGTAATGCTGGTTAAGGAAGCCAGTATAGCAGGTATTTACAAAGATAATCCGCCCAGCCGCAGGAGACAGGTCACCGAGGTTGTCCTCCACCAAAACCGACGAAGGCATCTCACGCCGAAGTTCCCCCAGGAGTTGTACAAACAGCTCCCGTTTCCTGGTCATAAACAGAATGGCGGCAGGGTACCCCTTGGGATCGATCGGCAATGTAATCCTGATCTGAAAGCAACCGGCAGGAATTGCGGACTGATATTCTTCCCTCCAGGCATCGTGCAACACCATTACTCCGTAGTCCACCAGCAGGCTCCACCCCAGCGCCATGCACTCGGCCCGCGAACGGCCATCCACCAGGATAAAGTCAAAACGCTTGGTGGCTTTTGACGGATAAAGGACATAGTTGGCGAAACAGCGGAACTCCTCATCATCCTGCCAATCCCGATAGGACTGCTCGGGAGGAACGTTAACCACACTGATACCTGAGAGACCGCTCTGACGAATCATCTCCTCGACCTGCATGAACCAGGATTTGTCATGTTCGATCGCTGTCCAACTGCTACCGTATGGCATACGTGGCGCATAATAAAGCGTACTATAGCCGCTGCCCCATTCCAGGGCCTGCACAGGCCGATTGAATCGACGCAGACAGAGCGACAAAGCCACTATTTCATGTTCCTGCATGAATGGCGTTTTTTCGTTACAAGACGGCATTAGAACCTCAGGGCTGCACATATGCGATCGATTTGCTGCTGGATTAATTCCGGATACATGGGAAGGGAGAGTATCCGCCCCGTTATCCCTTCCGTCACCGGCAAGCTTTCGCCACCCCTGCAGCGCCCCAAATAAGCCGGTTGCAGATGCACCGGTTGCGGGTAATGAACGGCAGTAGCAATGCCTGATTCAGCCAGCTTTTTCACAATAAAGCTGCGTTCATGCAAACATTCCACCACATAAAGGTGCATAACCGGTATGGTGCCGGGAACACTTGATGGTGGGCACATCATCAGGCTGTTGATAGCATCGGTGTAGGCAGCAGCTATGGCACGTCGAGCCGCATTGTCATCATCCAGCCTGGCCAGCTTGACGCGCAATATGGCTGCCTGCAGTTCGTCAAGACGGGTATTCATACCGGGAATCTCGCTAACATAACGTTCTTTCCAGCCATACTGCCTCAGTAGCCGGCATTTTTCAGCTATCTCTGAGCTGCTGGTAACTACTGCCCCGCCATCACCAATCGCCCCCAGATTTTTTGTGGGATAAAAGCTAAAGGCCGCAATATCGCCAAATGTCCCCACCCGGCGATCCCCTATCATGGCGCCGTGGGCCTGGGCGCAGTCTTCAATTACTGCCAGGCCATGCTTTTTCGAAATTGCACATATTTCATACATCGAGGCTGGCTGGCCATAAAGATGAACTGGTATTATCGCCCGTGTCCTGCCGGTAATCTGCGCTTCAATCAAAGCCGGATTCATACAGCGGGTCAGTGGATCAATATCGACAAATACCGGAACGGCGCCGGCAATTTCGATAGCTGCTACCGTGGCAACAGCTGTCATGGACACAGTGATAACCTCGTCCCCGGGCTGCACACCACAGGCTTTCAAGGCAATCACAAGGGCATCGGTGCCGCTTCCCACGCCCAGGCAATGAGCAGCGCCGATATAATAGGCAAATTCCCTCTCAAAAGTCTCAACCTCAGGCCCCAGAACATAGTAGCCATTTTCAAGCACTCTGGAGAGTGCAGACTGGATAGCTGCACTAACAGCACGGTACTGAGCCAGTGGACTGGCTACGGGGATCATCTTGTGTGTCATGGCGTCTCCCAGTAATGATTACCGTACTGCCGGTAATATTCAACCGTCCGCTTCAGACCTTCCTCAAGAGCCACTCTTGGCCGCCACCCCAATTCATTTTCTATCTTGCTGTAATCAGCATAGTAATCGCCAATATCGATCGCTTTCCGCTCTGGCGGGAACGGCACCGTCTCATAATGACCTACACCGGCAGCGCGCACCAGTATGTCCGCCGTTTCCTTCAGGCTGACCGGCGGCAATGCCCCCAAATTATAAATTTGGCCATCCGCCTTTTGCGACACGGCGCACATCAGCATAGCTTCGACCAAATCATCCACATAGTTGTAATCCCTAAGCTGCGCCCCGTCACCGAAGATCTGGAACGGCTGGCCTTCAACAATCCGGCGCACCCAGATGCCCAGAAAAGTCTGGCGCGCATCCCTGACCCGCATACGCGGGCCATAGGTGTTGGTCAGACGCAGAACGACAGTACGAATGCCGTATACATTGTTATAAACCAGGTGATACCACTCGCCGGCCATTTTATTGATTCCATTCACATCCACCGGGTGAACCGGATGCTTTTCATCAACCGGCAGATATTGCGGAGCACCATAAAGCTGTCTGGTACTGGCAAAAACAATTTTAATATCAGGATTGTATTTGCGGCAGGATTCAAGAATCGAAAGTTGAGCGCGTGCATTGATTTCAAGATCAGGGTAGGGGTTTTGCATGGAGTCCAGATGGCTGGTCTGTCCGGCCAGGTTAAACAGATAATCCTGCCCCTGAATCAGGTATTTCATGGAATACTCGTCGCGCACATCGGAGATATTAAGCGTCACCTCGCTGCGCACAGCCTCAATATTAAACAGGTTGCCGCCATATTCCGGGATCATGCTATCTACCAAAGTGACCGCCGCACCTCGGCTGATCAGTTCAATGGCCAGATTCGCCCCAATGAAACCGGCGCCGCCGGTAATGAGAATTCTGCTACCATTGAAGCCCATAGTATCTCCAGTCAATCAGTTGGTTTGAATACCTATAGTTGCAGCAGCAGCATTTGCAAGCCTTTCGGCAAAGGTCCTGTGTCCAAGCTGTGTCACATCTGCGTGCCTCTCCCGGATATAATCCACAATGGCATAGTTCTCTGATGCAAGCTTCCGTATTATGGCAACGGCAGAATCTTCACGTCCGATACAAAGGTATAGCACACACAACAACGCCTGTGAAAGCGGATAGTCCGGCTGTTCCTGCACCAGTTTTTCAACCAGTGGCAAAGCCTGCTCCGCCCTGGCCAGATTAAATAGACACATGGCATAGTTGTATGCAGACTCCTTATGCTCGGGATCTATCTCCAAGGCCTTGAGCGCCATTTCAGATGCCTCGCTGTAGCGTTTCATCCCCATCAGTGTGTAAGATCGATTAAAATAAATATCCCGTGACTCCACACCACGCTCCAGCAGCCTGTCCCACAACTCCAGCGCCTCATTATACAGCCCCAGTTCACCTGCCTGAATAGCCAGTTCAACCATGGCTGAAACATTATCAGGATGATCAGCCAGCTTGGCTACACCCATCCTATAATATTGCATCTGCTTGACACGCCGGTCGCTGTCCGCCAGTTCGCCATAGTGGTGCACCACAAATGGAGCCGGTTCAATCGGAATTGAAAGCTTACGCAGAGATGGTTCAACCATTTCATGAATATCACCGTTAAAACGAATCTGCTCCAAATTCGGAAACATCCTTACCTTGCGGCTGGGATACCAGCCGTCCCCCTGCTCCACTGCGGCATAGCTGCCGTCATTGGCCTGCCACCCTTCACTCTCAACTCGGTTCGTATAGTTATGTGTTGTGACGCTCCAGGCAATAGGCTGGTCCATTGACTGTCGAGCCGCATTTCTGATAGCGCCGTAATCGGTCTCCGCCAGCACTTCGTCCGCATCCATCACCAGAATCATTCGGCCGGTCGCCTTTGAAAGGGCAAAATTGCGTGCAGCCGAAAAATCGTCAGTCCATACAAAGCTGGTTACCTTTGCGCCAAACGCAGCCGCTATATCAACAGTCCTGTCAGTTGAACCGGTGTCGACAACTACCATCTCATCCACAACCGGCTTGACACTGGCAAGGCAGCGCCCCAGATTTGCTGCTTCATCCCGGACAATCATGCATACAGAAATCCCGGTTGATGTCTTGTCCAGAGGCACCCCGCTTTTTCCAAAATCGTTTCTCGAATCCATGGCAAGCTGCAGAATTTGTTCATCAACATTAAATTTGGACAGATGCTTTTCACATACTGCCAGTGATTCATTGATTAACCCGCGATCGGCAAGCATACCGGCATGCATGCGAGACAATGAAATACTGTTTGGCCAAATAGCAGAAGCTTCTGCAAGAATTTGAGTTACTTCCTTCTCTTTTCCAAGCCGGAAAACAAGTTCTCGAAAGATATTCTGTGCCTGGTTACTTATTGGATTAATGGTAAAAGCGCGGCTAATCGCATTCCAGGCGGCCTCCTGCTCTCCATTGCCCCATAATAGCATCCCGAGCGACAACCAGGCCCCATCACATGCAGGATCATGGTCTATTGCACTACGGAATCGTGATTCAGCCTGTTTTGAATCACCGCTACGCGCTGCAAGCGTACCCAGCACAACCAATGCAGGCGACTTAACAGACTCGCCTTTCTCGGCAAACTTAGCAGCTGTGTAGGCTTCTCCATCATGCCCCAAACCGGCATGGCACGTTGCTTCAAATGCTTTCAACAGTGACTGGTCAGTATCTGAAGGCATTTCCGGAAACACCTGAAGGGCATCGTCATAACGCTCTGACGCAATTAGCAACTCTGCCAGTTTGAAGTAAGGGGCAGAATTATTCGGCGTTATCTTGATCCCACGATTAAGCAGTATGCCGATAGCGCTATCCAAATTTCCCTGTTGTGCTTTAATTTCGCTTTCCTCAATTGCATTAAGCACAAGCCAGTTGCGTAATACAGATTCTTCAAGTGTGGCAGGTTCCCATTTCTGCCTGAACTTTGCCCGGTTTTTTAGGTTCTGGCCGCCACGCAACATGTGATTTCCTGCAAAGGTAGCCCCCCCCTCGTGATGGATGAAAACATCACCGGCAATGAGGTTACGAAATCCTGCCAACTCCGCCCTCAGGCAAAAGTCATCGTCCTCATAGTTGCCTGCGCCGAATGTCTCATCCAGCAACCCGACCTTTTCAATCAGTTCACGCCGGAACAGCATGCAGAAACCGACAATACGCCTTTGATGGATAACACGATAACGATTTCGCTCGCGAAATTCTTCAGCCCATGAGCAGAGTGATTCCAGCGCTGAATACCCGGCGTCCGGGACAACCTGGACACCACTGGCGCTATTGGTCATGGGCCCGACGACGCCTGCATCAGGATAGCGCTCCAGCACTTCTCGCATACCGGTCAGCCATCCACGCGTCATGACGGTATCGTTATTGAGAAGCAGTACATAGTCACCTTTAGCCGCGTTTATCCCCTGGTTGCACCCGGCAGCAAACCCTTTATTCTCTGAATTTTCAATAACAGTGATACGACTGTCTATTGCCGCCTGTTCACGAAGCCAGACTACCGTGCCATCAGTAGATCCGTTATCAACAACGATCAGTTCATAAGGCTCTTCCGTATGTGCAACAATACTTGCAAAACATGCCTGAGTACATGCAAGCTGGTTCCAGGTAAGCATGATAATCGAGGTCAGCGCAGGCTGCTTTAAAATGACTCCCTTCAGCTCACTTGAAACAGTTGAAGGTGCAGCATCCTTTCGGTCTTTGACAAAGGCCGCTGCCGGAGAAGCTACAAACAGATACTGGTAATGACTGCTCTCCTCCGCCAATGTAGCTACTCTCAGTCCCGCCTTGGTCAGCGCCTCAACCACTTCTGCAGGCATTGTTTCATCATCCTTCAATTGTATCGCCTCACTGCGCTTTACAATGTAACCGGCTGTTTTGAAAAGCCTTAGGCACTCCATGCAGGTAAAAAAGCGCAGATGGGTGCGATCCAGTATACCGGCATCCGTATACTCCCAACGCCCCTCCAGAAGCTGTTTGAGAACCGACCAGTGTCTTACGTTGGGGATGCTGGCTACAACTTCGCCGTTTGGGGACAATTTGGATTGAAGAGACCGGAGAACTATTTCCGGTTCAATCATATGCTCCAGTACGTCGGCCATAATGATCGTATCAAAGTAGCCATCAGGCAGCTGTGGCAGCACGTCTTCTATCGCTCCGGTAAAAACCCGGTCGAGCCGTCCTCTTGCCTGTTCGGCGATTTCTGAAGAATACTCCACCCCCCAAACCTCGGCCGACAGCTTCTGTTTCAGTTCATAGCCAAGTATGCCGGAAGCACAGCCGACATCAAGGATGCGGCGCGAGGCGGGATTGACCAGCAGCTGGACCTCGGGGCGCGAGCAGGCATAATATCCACTGGTCTCAGATGACGAGTTGTTCATCATGGAAAGCAGCTCCTTGTTTTCTGTATACATCCGGTAGGTCTCCACCCCGTATTTCTGCCTGAAATATCCGTACTTTTCCACCAAATACTCAGGGTAGTCCCGGTCTTCGTCCCAGCCCAGATGCCACGCCACGATCTTGTTTGCAAAACCGACCTTGCCTCCGTTGGCCCTTATCTGTTCGCAGGTCTCCCAATCCGTCAGATAGCACCCATCAAAATAGCGCCGCTTGATAGACTGCATCACTGTCCCGACATTGCAAAGAGTGATTTCTTCGCCATAAGGTGTTTTTTCTCCGATATACACATCGGGAAGTTTTGCAGGTTTGTTAGCGGAATCCAGATTAAGGGCGGTCAACCCCATTTCCGGGTATTGCTGATGCAGCCGGACCAGCCGTTCCAGCCAGCACACCCCTTCAAGAGCCGGCACCAGGATATCGGGATCAGTGACAACATAGGGGTCGGAAACCGCACAACTGATGCCCCTCTGAAAAGCTGCAGTATGGTAATTTTCATCGTTGAGGACCAGCTGATCGTAAAGCTCGGCGGTTTCCTGCAGGTAACTGCGCATTTCCGGCGAGCTATTGTTGTCAACCACGATCAGCCGATAGGGATAGCGGGTATGCTGTATCAGCGCTGCCAAGGTTTTCTGAAAATAGGAGCAGCGGTTATAGGTCAGCAGAATTATATCAATGGGTGATTTATTTGAAGATTCATTTATCCGTCGTTTTATGCCCGTCAGGTATTCCGGCGTGACTTGTGCCCGGATGTCCTCTGAAAATGCCGCTGTGTAATTGTGGCTCTCCATCAAAAGCTCCTGGTATGGCAAACTGTCTTCAAAAATCAGGATTAAATACTCGCCGGGCAGGCAGCTATCTTCATACAACAGGAAGTTTCCATGTTGTCATCCTGAACATATGCCGGAAGAATCCCGGCCGGACTCTTGATGGCACGGTCACGGGACCAGATTCGGTTTGTCACGAACGGAGCGGAACAGCTCTGTGCCTCCATGACAAAAGTGGAAAGCCAGCCAGGTATAGCGGCAACGATGCTGTTTCCAAAGGCAAGCTGAAAACCGGCCTCCGGTTCACAACGCTCTAACTGTGCAAAGACATCAGCAATCGTAATATTTTCATCCAGCAAAAGCAGGTTAGTAAGCAGGCCGTCTTTTTTCAGCCCCAGCAGGAAATCCTTGGTGCCATCGCTACTGCCCATATCTGCCACGGAAAGAAGGTGGGGATAATCCGTATTCCGTACCAACGACTCAATAACCGCCGCAAAGCCCGGCAGACTGTTGCGGGTGACTAGACAGATGTTGACATGATTATTGGCCGTAAAAGCGCCGTAATACTGGTAGTTCATGGTGTAATCGCGTGTTGGCGGCGGGAAACTGTCTGCATAAGCGTGCTGAATGGAGATTGTTTCCTGTACGCTGAGGCCGGTATCGCTATTGGCAAAGCCCAGGGGGTTTTCGTAATACAACCCGAGAAATTTCGGAATATGCATCATCCCGTATTTAGCTGCCAGCCTGCACCAGAACTCATAATCACCGGCAGAACGGTACTGTTCGCTGAAATAACCGATCTCATCATGCGCAGACTTGCGCCACATCGGCTGCGGCCCCATGTGACAGCCGGAAAGCATGATTTCCGGCTGGTAATCGGGACGCATATGATAGCCGCAACGGACATGATGCTCAAAAGTCTGGTTGGGTAAACAGGTTACAAAACAGTCGCCATAGACCAGTGCAACATCTGGATTAGCCTCAAGCTTGGCAGCCATGACCTCCAGCGCATCGCCACGATGACGGTCATCCGTGTTTGCATTGGTGATGTATTTCCCACTGGCGGCTTTTATGCCGCGATTCCACGCCTGGTAAATGGTTTCCCGTTCATCCGTGCGGATATATACGATCCTGTCGCCAAACTGTTCCTTAAATTCACTGACAATAGCGCACTCGTTCTGCGGCGAGGCACTGTCCACTACTACTATTTCCAAGCGGCCATCGGCAAAAAGGGTTTGCGTAGTCAGATCTTCAAGACAGCCGCGCATGAAGATTTCAGAG